>TARA_B100000963_G_scaffold361716_1_pt1 | contig 24015 bp, 25 predicted proteins | sample TARA_B100000963 | Tara Oceans TARA_B100000963 (sample SAMEA2622097) | marine metagenome | biome: marine biome (ENVO:00000447); feature: surface water layer (ENVO:00002042); material: "saline water (ENVO:00002010), including plankton (ENVO:xxxxxxxx)" | depth 5 m | reverse complement strand
CTGACCAGTACTAATAGCTCAATTGGCTTGATTTATGCACTGAAAATGATTTTTTAAAAAAATAGATATATTGATCTTCAATTTCCCTTCAAATTTCTCATTATTTATAAGAATTATTCTCTTTACTGTTCAATGATTGAACGCTATTGTTCAATCATTGAACATATGAAAAAGGATAACAACGACCATTTTGAAGTGTTGAGAAAAATCCAACAACACCCAAACTCTACTCAAAGAGAATTAGCAGAGGAGCTAGGATTTAGTTTGGGAAAATTAAACTATTGTCTAAAAGCACTGAAGACCAAAGGTTTAGTAAAAATTGAAAACTTTAAAAAAAATCCTAATAAAATTAATTATATTTATGTGTTAACACCTAAAGGGTTTACAGAAAAAACAAAACTCACAATTAATTTCATGAAAGCTAAAATGAAAGAATATGATGAGTTAAAGTCTGAATTAAAAAAAGGTAAAAAAAAATAATGAATTATCTAGAAAACTTAAAAAAGGGAAAGTCCAAAATAGCAGTTTGGGGATCTGGCTATATCGGCTTATCGACAATGGCCTTTTTTTCAAAGAAGAATATTTCCTGTGTTGGCTTTGATGTAAATAAAGAAAAAGTAAAAACTATTAATTCAGGAAAACTTCCAATTAAAGAACTTAAAGAATGGTTTGGTTTTGATATTAAGAAAGCTGTAAAAAAGAAAAAACTTTTAGCAACTAACGATTATAAAGTATTTTTTGATAGTTGTTTTAATGTGCATTTTGTAGCGATACCAACAGAAAAAAACGGTAAACCTTTTTTTACTATCCTTTTTAATGTTTTAAATAGACTTATTAAAATTATAAAAAATAATAAAAAAAATAAGCTGGTCATTATTATTGAGTCAACACTTACCCCGCTATGTTCAGAAAAAAAAATTTTACCCTATTTTAAAAAAAGAAACCTTGAACCAGGAAGAGATTTTATTTTTGGAGTTGCTCCACGTAGAGACTGGTTTGTGGAAGGAACAAAAAGCCTAGTTGATATTGACAGAGTTTTTGGTTCCACTGATAACTATTCAACTAAAATAATTAAAAGTATTCTTTCAATTGTATGCAAGAACCTTCATGAAGCTTCATCTCATAAAGTCTCTGAAATGGTAAAAAGTATTGAAAATGCATACAGGCATATGGAAATTACTTTAGCTAATCAACTCTCTATAGCTTATCCAAAAGAAAACATGAGAGAGGTTTTAAAATTAGTTGGCACTAAATGGAATGTAGGAACTTATCATCCTGGATTTGGAACTGGCGGTTATTGCATCCCACTTTCTAGCAAATACGTTTTAAAAGAGATAAAGGATAAATCAAAGTTAACATTACTAAGAGAAACAATTAAAACGGACAATAAAATTAATATAATGATAGCTAAATCGTTAATAAAAAAAGGATTTAAAAAAATTGGAGTTCTAGGACTTTCTTACAAAGGTGATTTAAAAGTGGACATCTTATCTCCTGTAATTCCTTTTATAAATTATTTAAAATTAAAAAATATAAAAGTAGAGTTGTTTGATCCATATTACTCAGCACAAGAAATTCTTAAAATTGCAGGAGTTAAATCTTTTAAATACCCGAATGAATTGTCAAAATTTGATTGTATTGTAATAAGTATTGACCATAAAGAATTTAAAAAACTGAAGGAAAAAACTGTCAAAAATCTTAAGAAATGTAAATTCATACTAGACAATATGAAAGTTTGGAGCAAACTTCAGATACCTAAACATATAAATTATAAGATCTCAGGAGATAAAAATTGGATATAATAAAAAAAATTATAATTACCGGTGGAGCTGGATATATTGGATGTCATGTCGTCGAGGAACTTTTAAAATCTAATTATCAAGTTGTAGTTATTGATAAGTTTTCATTTGATAGTCACTCACTAAAATCATTTCAACAAAATAAAAATCTTATTATAATTAACGAAGATATTAGAAATATCGAAAATATCAAAGAACATTTAGAAAACGCTGAAGCGATAATTCATTTGGCGGCTTTAGTGGGTGAGGCAGCATGTAAAATTTCTGAAAAAGACACCATTTCAATAAATTACAATGCTACAATTAATTTGTGTGCCGCAGCAATTAAATCAAAAGTTAAAAAATTTATATTTATGTCAACTGCTAGCAGTTATGGTGTTCAAGATACTAAAGAAATAGCTAACGAAAAAACAAAATTAAACCCCGTGTCACTCTATGCAAAAACAAAAATTGATTGTGAGAACAAACTTTTGCAAGAATATTCAAAGAATATTGAAATTACAATTTTTAGACCCTCAACTGTTTATGGACATTCTACAAGAATGAGATTTGATCTAATATTAAACCATTTAATTTTAGACGCTTATTCAAAAAAAGAAATAAAAGTATTTGGCCCAGACATGGTGAGGCCTTTAATGTGGGTTGGCGAGCCAGCAAGAGTTTACAAAAAAATTATAGAATCTAAAGACTCTAAATTTAAGTCACAAGTATTTAATATGGGTTATGACAATGAAAATTATAAAAAAATTGACATTGCAAATATTGTTCAAAAAAAATTTTTTAAAAACATAAAAATTGAAATTGTTGAAAAGGATCTAGACTTAAGAAGTTATAGACTAGATTTCAGTAAAATGAAAAATTACTTTAACTTAAATCCGGGCAGCAATATTATTGAAGCTTCTAAATTAATAATCGATAAAATGAATCATAATAAGTATGGGGATGTAAACTCGAAAAAATATTATAATACTTAAATGATCAATACATATATACCTTACTTCAAAAAAAAAGACCAAAACGTTTTAAAACAATGTATCAAGACTAATTATGTTTCAACTGCAGGGCCATTAATACAAAAATTTGAAAATAAATTTAATACAAAATTTAGATTTGACCATTCAATTGCTTTGAATTCCGGGACTTCTGCTTTACAAATTGCGTTGAAATCAATTGGCGTGGGAAAAGGAGATACTGTAATATTGCCATCTTACACTTTTGCAGCAACAGCTAATGCAATTATATATAATAATGCCTATCCGTGGTTTTTTGACTGTGATAAAAATTTCAATTTGGCAATTGATGAAATTGAAAAAGTTTTAAAAATTAAAACATACTATAAAAATAAAAAATTAGTTCTAAAAAAAAACGGCTCTATTGTAAGAGCTATTATGCCAGTATCTACATTTGGAAAAAAATTAGAATTTGAAAAATTAACAAAATTTTCAAAAAAATATAATCTTAAAATATTATTTGATACAGCGGCATGCCATGACCCTAAAATATTTAATTTTAAAAAAAACAATAATATGCATTTTTGTTTTTCGTTTAATGGTAATAAAACTTTAACCACTGGTGCAGGAGGTATATTTGCTTCAAACTCCAAAAATACAGTTTTAAAAGCAAAAATTTTAGCCAATGTTGGAAAAAAGATTAAAAAATATGATTACCAAGACATTGGCTTTAATTACAAAATGACGAACATACAAGCAGCTTTGGGTTTGGCTCAAATTGACAATTTATCAAATATTCTCATTAAAAAAAAAAAAATTTTCAACCAATACTTTAAGTTTTTGAATTTACAGAATACTAAATTTGTTTTTGACAAAAAATATCAAAATTGGGTTTTTGTTTTAATTGTAAACTCTCTTGAAAAATTTAGATCTTTACAAAAACGATTTCATCGATCTGGTATTCAGTTAGACTTGTTTTGGAAACCACTTCATCTTCAGAAACCATATAAAAACTTTATGCGAGAAAAATTGAGATACACAGAATCTATTTGGAATAAAATAATAGTTTTACCTTCACATCCTGGTTTAAAAAAAAATGAACAAAAAAAGATAATTGACATATTGAATAGAAACTTATGAATAAAAAAAAATATACAGCTTTATTTTTATTAAGAAAAAAAGATAAATTTTGTAAAAAATTTTTCAAAATAGTTTCCGCTGACTGCAAGAGCAGCAAAGTTTTATGGATAGGTAATGATGAAAGATTTACTTTATATAAGAAAGTAAAAAAAAAATACGATTATATATTTTCTTATAGAAGCTCAATTATTCTTACAAAAAAAGATATTTCATTAGCAAATATTGCTGCAATTAATTTACATCCAGGCCCCCCTAAATATAGAGGTATAGGCTGCCTAAATTATGCTTTGTATAATAAAGAAAAAAAGTATGGGTTTACTATACATTTAATTAGTAAAAAAATCGATTTTGGAAAAATATTATTTGTAAAATATTTTCCTATTAGTAAAAATAGTAACGTATCGAGTCTTTTATATAAAACACACAAGCAATGTGTAAAATATTCAAAATTTTTTTTTAAAAATATATTAAGTAATCAAAAAAAAATTAATTTTTATAAAAATAAATTTAAAAAAGCAAAGTGGTCTAAAATAATTAGAAACAGGGAAGATCTAAATAGTTTTTATAGAATCAAAAACTTTAATTTAAGGGACGTAAATAACAAAATACGTGCAACAAATTATAAAAATTTTAGACCTTTTATACAAATTGGATCTAATAAATTTTTATTTGAAACAAAATGAAAAATAAAATCATAATAATCGCTGAAGCAGGCGGGAATCACAACGGGTCAATTAAAAATGCATACAAATTAATTGATATAGCAAATAAAGCTGGTGCTGATTACATTAAATTTCAAACGTTCACCGCAGAAACACTTGTTTCTAAAGACGCCCCAAAAGCAAAATATCAAAAAAAAAATGTTAAAGATATTTCACATTATGAAATGATAAAAAAATTAGAAATGTCATATGAAATGCATGTTAAATTAATAAAATATTGTAAACAAAAAAAAATTAAGTTTCTCTCCTCACCTTTCTCTATTGAAAGTTTTGATTTATTAAGAAATTTTAAATTAGACTATATAAAAATACCCTCTGGCGAAATTACTAACCTGCCTTTTTTGAAACATATAAGTAAATTTAAGAATAATATTATTCTATCAACGGGCATGTCTAACACTAATGAAATTAAAGAAGCATTAAAAATATTAAAAAAAAAGAATAGAAAAATTATCCTACTTCACTGCAACACCGAGTATCCTACACCTCAAGAGGATATAAATTTAAATGCAATGATTGAATTAAAAAATATGTTTAATATAGACGTTGGATATTCAGATCATTCATTAGGAGTACATGTACCTATTGTAGCAGCTTCATTAGGAGCAAAAATTATTGAAAAACATTTTACCATATCTAAAAAAATGAATGGTCCAGATCATATTGCGAGTTTAAACCCAAAAGAACTTATCACGATGATTAAAGCTGTCAGAGAAACAGAAATAATACTTGGAAAAAATAAAAAATTTGTTTCTAAGAGCGAGAGAAAAAATATTCGTATAGCCCGAAAGTCATTATTTGCAAAAAAAAATATAGAAAAAGGAGAAAAATTTTCACCTCAAAATTTAATATGCTTGAGACCTGGAACCGGAATTTCACCAATGAAAATTGATACAGTTTTTAAAAAAAGGGCCAAAAAAAATTTTTTAAAAGGTCAAATTATAAAAATTTAGAATAATGAATAAAAATTTTGTTAGAATTATTCCCAGACTTGATATTAAAAATGGAAATCTTATAAAAGGAATAAACTTAGAGGGTTTAAGAATTTTGGGAGATCCGTATAATTTTTCCAAACTTTATTGTGAATTAGGTGCTGATGAAATATGTTATTCGGATAATGTTGCTACACTTTATGGAACAAATAATTTAGAAAAATTTATCAGTAAAACAGCTAAAAATTTATTTATTCCTTTATCGGTTGGTGGAGGTATTAAATCCTTAAAAGATGTGGAGAGAATGCTTAAAGCTGGAGCAGATAAAGTTATAATAAACTCTGCTGCCATTGATAATATAAAATTTATAAAAGAGGCCTCAAGGGTTTTTGGTTCTTCAACAATTATTGCAGCAATAGAAACCATTAATTATAACAAAAAATATTATGTTTTAAAATCAAATGGTAGGGATTTAACTAATAGAAAAATTTTAGATTGGGCAACAAAATTACAGGATTTTGGAGCAGGTGAATTAATATTAACTTCAATTAATAAGGATGGTTTAAAAGAAGGGTTTGATATTAGTATTACCAAAAAAATATCAAAAAAATTAACTATCCCTGTCATTGCACATGGAGGATGTGGTAAAATAGGTCACGTTTTAGATTTAATAAAAAAAACAAACATATCAGGCGTAATAATTGCATCTTATTTGCATTATTACTATTTTTCAAAATTTAAGAAAAAAAAATTTAATCTCGGAAACACATCATTTTACGATCAAGCAAAAAAACAAAAAAAATTTGATAATCTAATTTTAAACCTAAAAAGAGAACTTAAGATAAATAATTTAAATGTCAGAATTTAAAAAAAATAAAATTCGAGTTGGAATAGTAGACTTAAATATTCATAATTTATTTAGTATTTACCATTGTTTAAACAACCTAAATTATAAAGTTTCTGTTATAAATCTAAATGAAAAAATTAAAAATTTCGATATTTTGCTTTTACCTGGTGTCGGTTCATTTAAAGCAGCAATGAAATTAATTAAAAAAAACAACTTCCATAAAAAAATTTTAGATTATAGTTATAAAGATAAGTTTATTGTAGCTATATGTCTTGGGATGCAATTACTATTTGAAGAGAGCGAAGAATTTGGAAAAACAAAAGGCTTAAATTTAATTCAAGGCTCAGTCAAAAATTTTCCAAAAAATAAAAACTTGATAATACCCCATGTCGGTTGGAATAAGATAATTGACTGTAAAAAAGATCACAAACATTTAAACAACAAAGATTTTTATTTTATTCACTCACTCTTTTGCAAACCAAAAGATGAGAAAATTATTCTCTCAAATACTATTTATAAAAATATTAAATTTTGCTCATCTATATTAACTAAAAATATTTTAGCCACTCAATTTCACCCAGAAAAAAGTGGAAAATGGGGTTTAAAATTTATTAAAAATTTAAAAAATTATATTTAATGAAACTTAAAAATTATTATGGTCTACCAAAAAAAGTAGTTTTTTGCAAAAAAACGCTTATCTCAAACCAACGCCCAAATTCAGAGATAGAATTTTATCATAATAAAAATACAAGAAAAAAAACACTTAATATTGACAAAAATGGAATTTCAGATAGCTGGAAGTATTCGAGAATAAAATTGAAAATTAACTTTAAATATCGAGAAAAAAAACTTTTAAAATTACTAGATAAACATAGAGGAAAATATGGAAAATACGACTGTATAGTTCCTGGAAGTGGAGGAAAGGACAGTTGTTACGCAACCCATATTTTAAAAAAGAAATACGGAATGAGTCCTTTGACAGTCACTTGGCCTCCAATTTTATACACTAGATATGGAAAAAAAAATTTTTACAATTGGCTAAGCACTTGCAATACTGACAATATTTCTGCAAAAAGAAATAAAGAATTAATGAAATATCTTACAAAACAATCAATTTTAAATTTATTGCATCCATTTCAAACTTTCATACTTGGTCAAAAAAACTTTGCACCTAAAATTGCAGCAAAGTATAAAATTCCACTTGTTTTTTATGGAGAAAATGAAGCTGAACACGGAAATCCGTTGGCAGACAACGCTACGTCATTAAGAAATAATTCTTACTATGTTTACAACAATATAGATAAATTATATTTAGGTGGAAAAAAAGTAAATGAAATTTTGGGCGAAACTAATTTTAAAAAGAAAGATTTAGAAGTTTTCTTACCCTTAGATGCAAATAAATTTAATGAAAAATTAGAGGTTCATTACTTAGGATATTATTTAAATTGGGTACCTCAAGAGACATATTATTATAGTGTAAATAATTGTGGTTTTAGACCTAGGCCCTTTAGGACACAAGGAACTTACAGTAAATATAATAGTATTGACGATAAAATTGATGATTTACACTACTTCACTACTTTTATCAAATTTGGAATAGGGAGAGCTACCTATGACGCATCTCAAGAAATTAGAAACAATCACATTTCAACAGAAGAGGGAAAAAAACTTATCAAAAAATATGATGGCGAATTTCCAAATTTTTACTTCAGAGAAATCATGGAATATTTAAAAATTAAACCCGATTATTTTTTAAAGTTATGTGATAAATTTCGATCTCCGCATCTATGGAAAAAAGTAAATAGAAAATATAAATTACGACACACCGTTAATAGAGACGGCACAGATGACAAATGAAATATAAATTAGCTTTTTTTACATCAACTAGAAGTGATATGACAATTTTCGAGCCCTTATTGAATGAAATTAAGAAGAGTAAAAATTTTGAATATTTACTTTTCGTTCACGGAACACATCTTGAAAAAAAATACGGAAATACAATAAATGATATTCAAAAACATAACTTTAAAATTTCATCAAAGTTTAAATCTGTTAACAAATTAGATGATGAGCTTGGTCTTGTTAAATCTCTTGAGATGACACAAAGAGGAGTAAATAATATATTTCGAAAATATAAATTTGACTCAGTCGTTGTACTTGGAGATAGAATTGAACGTTTGCCTATCATATCAGCTGCTATAGCTTATAGAAAATTTATATTTCATATTCATGGGGGAGAAATAACTGCTGGCGCTTTAGATGATCAGGTACGACACATGATTACTAAATCTGCGCATTTACATTTTACAATTTGTAATAGATATAAAAAAAACGTTTTAAGTATGGGAGAAGAAAAGTTTAGAGTTCACAATGTTGGATCTTTAGGAATCGAGAGAATACTTAAAATCTTAAAAGGGAACAAAAAAAATATGAATTATATAAATCAAGTCATACTTACCTACCATCCAGAAACCTTAGATAAGAATTTTAGTTGGAACAAAAATTTTTCAAAAATAATTAAGGCACTAGATAATTTCAATTTAAACGTAATTATAACATCTCCTGGACATGAAAAAGGCAGTAAAAAACAGATTAATTTTATTAAAAAACAAATTAAAAATAAAAAAAACTTTTCATTTGTAAAATCATTAGGTGTAAACGGATATTTTGATAAAATTAAAAATTCAGTTTTTGTAATTGGTAACTCATCAAGTGGAATCATTGAGGTTCCTTATTTTAAGGTTCCAACAATTAATATTGGCTTAAGACAAAATGGTAGATTTTTCCATAAATCAGTAATCCAATGTGATAATGAATACTCCAGCATCAAAAGGTCAATAATTAAGGCAAAATCTAAAAATTTTATTAATAGAATTGAAAATATGAAGCTTTATTTTGGTAAAGGAGGAACATCAAAAAAGATTTTAGATATAATTAGAAAAAACTTAAAAAATAAGCATAAACTATTAAATAAACAATTTCAAAATTAATAAATATAAATGAAAAATTTACTTATTAAAACAAAAAGTACAATTCAGGAAACTTTGGTAAAATTACAAAGCAGTTCTCAAAAATGCTTGATCGTAGTGAACGATCAAAATTTTTTGTTAGGGACAATTAACGATGGAGATATTAGAAGGGCTATACTTAAAAATGCAAAACTAAACTTTAAAATTGCAAAATATTATAGAAAAAAATGTTACTTTATAAAAAAAGATGAACTTTCAAAAATTAATACTGCGGAAAAATTAAAAAAACTTGATATTAATTTAATCCCCATAGTTGATAGAAACATGAAGGTTATTAACTATATTTCTGGCAGTATTAACAAACAAAAACTCTCTTTTAAAAACAATAAAAAATTTGAGACTATTATTATGGCTGGAGGGCTGGGCTCTAGATTAAAGCCTTATACAAATATTTTACCTAAGCCATTATTACCTTTTAGAAATAAAACAATCATAGAGAATGTAATAAGTAAATTTCAAGATTATGGTTTGAATAATTTTATCATTTCACTAAATTATAAAAATATATTAATTAAATCTTTCTTTAAAGAATTAAACCCAAAATATAAAGTTTCTTTTTTAGAAGAAAACAAACCATTGGGCACTGCAGGTGTTCTATATAAACTTAAAAATAGAAATAAAAAATATATCATATCTAATTGTGATGTAATTTTTGATGTAGATTACAATGATATTATTAATTTTCACGAAAGTAAAAAATTTGACATCACTATTGTCGCTTCTGTTCAGAGAGACAGAATCCCATATGGTGTATGTAAAATTCAAAATAATCAGTTGCAAAATATAATAGAAAAACCAGAAAAAAATTATTTAGCCAATACTGGTTTGTATTTAGTTAATTCTAAAGTATTTAAATTAATTAAAACAAACGAAAATATAAGCTTTGTTGATTTAATAAATAGGGCATTATCAAAAAAAATGAATATTGGTATTTACCCTGTATCAAGCAATTCATGGTTAGATTTAGGTCAATCTATAGACTTTATTAGAAAAAATTAATGAATAAAAAAAAGATTATCGCAATAATTCCAGCTCGAGGTAATAGCAATAGGCTTAAAAACAAAAACCTTAAAAAATTTAACGGGCACCCTTTAATTCATTGGACAATAGTTTCAGCCTTGAAAAGTAAATTTATAAATTCAGTATTAGTTTCAAGTGATTCAAAAAAAATTCTAGATTATTGTTCAAAATATAAATCAGTGGTTTTGTCTAAAAGACCAAAAAAATTTTCTTTAAAAAATAGTAAAATTGAAGATGTAATTATCAATGAAATTAAAAGAGGCTCCTTATCCAAATATGATTATTTCATACTTCTTCAACCAACATCACCATTAAGAACATTAAAAACAATAAATGATTCTATTAAATTAACATTGAAAAAAAAAGCCTCAACGTGCGTAAGTTTTTATAAAATTAAAAATAATTTTTTAAATATATTTGAAATTAAAAATATTAAAATTTTAGAAGTTGAAAGAAATTTGAGCACATCATCGAAAAGTAAATTTTTCATCCCAAGTGGTGATATTTATATTTCTAGCATAAAAAAATTTGTTAAAAACAGGTCATTTATTAACAAAAATACCATTCCTTATTTAATTAAAAACAAATATTCTGATATTGATTATTTACATGAATTCAAATTAGCTGAAAAAATTCAAAAATCTAAAATTTTTTCTTGAGTTTTAAATTCAATACATCTTGATTTTCAAAAATATCTTTGTTTACAAAACTTCTTAGAATTTTAAAGAATTCTTTTTTATTTAATTTAAAATATTTCAGATATTGGCCTAAATGCTCGTGAGGAAAAATGTGGTCATATTTTTCAACAATTTTTCTTCCTTTTTGTCGACTCATGTATCCTAATCTAATAGCGATGCTTGCATCTGTAGTCGCTCGGCTAAAGCCAAATTTTAGATAGGCTAAAAACATATGTAACGCATATAATCTTTGATCTGTGTGCGAATGTTTATTTATAGCATTCGAGTCACCTCGATTCGCATATTTTAAACCACATTTTTGTATAGCAATTTTAAAATGTTTTTTCTCGTCCCAAAATTCATAACTTGACCAATATAACTTATTGATAGAATTAGCTTTTTTCATTTCATTCTTTGTTAAATAAATATTTTTAAAATTTTTAAGTTGTTTTTTTGAATAATATTTTTCTATATCTTGACCTTCAAGTAGGAATTTTTGAATTTGAGAGAGTTTTACAATCTTTTTTAAAAAATTTTTGTTTGAACCGCCATAAGAACTTTCCGGCTCTTCTCCATCAAAAATATATTTAATATTGTGCTTTAAAGCCATCTTAATAGGATAAGTTGTAATTGCTGTTAACCATGCTTGTTGAGGAATGCCAACTTTTTTAAAACATTTAATATCATAATCTCTGAAAAAATTATTAAATTTTAAAATATTTAATTTAAAACCGGATTTTTCAAAATTTTTTAAATTTTCTCGACCAAGTTTTGTAAATAACGATGGTTCACAAAATACGCAGAGTGGTTTTAACCCTAATGTGTTTTTTACATGCCATGCCACATATGAACTATCTTTTCCACCACCAGCCGGAACTATACAATTATATTTTTTATCGACCGTCTCTCTATTAATTTTATCTGCAAGCCTTTTTAATTCGGAAAATCTTTTTTTCCAATTAAAATTAACTAAAATTTTTTGATTTAAACAGGCATTACATACTTTTTTTGAATTAAATTTTACTCGTGGTCTTAAAGATGGAGTAAGACATTTTTTACATCTAAAAATTTTTTTCATAATTATTTATATACAAGGTATCTTAAGTCTCCATAATTAAAAATCTTTTTCATTTTTTTATTATTATGAATTTGCTCACTTAAATCTGATTTATACCCTCGTGGGCAAAATTTATATTTTTTAAAACCAGCTTTCTTAAAAATTCTTTCTATCTCTAACTTATCGAAAATGTAATTATCAGATTTATTCAAAAGTTCTAGAATAAAGTTTATTTTACCGCTATCCCATTTATGACAAATAAGAACTTTTTTAAAATTTAATAAATCAAATTTATTTAATTTCTTTGCAACTTTGTATCTTATTTTTTCTAATTTACTTGTTCCATAAACATTTATCCATGCTAATCCTTTTTTATCTAAGACTCTGTAGATTTCCTTAAAATAATTTTTATTTTTTGGTAGATGGCTCAAAATACCATTTGAAAAAACAAATTTAAAATAATTATTTTTGAAAGGCAGTTTGTTGTCTGTTATTTTTTTGTATTTTATGTTTTTCGGCAAAAAACTGGGTCTTTTACAAATATCAGTAGCCTCAATTTTTTTACTTCCAAGCGCATTTATTGCCATAAAATAATTTACAGTACCAAAAATTAAAACTTTATCATTTTTGCTAAATTTTAATTTTATTTTATTTTTTTTAAATCTTTCTAATAATCTGATTCTCGACTCCAAAAAATTACTTTTTTTGTAACTTTCATATTTCATCGTAGCTTTAGCCGATTGTAGAGTCATAAATTTTAAATTGTATTAAAGTAAACTATTAATTATTTTAAGAACAATATATAGTTAATTATAAAGAGAAAGCAATATATAGCCACAAATAAAGTCCATTTTTATCTTTACTGTTCAATATTTGAACGTTAAAGTGTTCAAAAATTGAACATTAGATAATAATGAGAAAAAATGCACTGCTTTATATTTCATCTTATAAATTTACGTCAATAGATCATTATAAACATGAATTTGATGTTATTGAAAAAAAGTACAATATAAAAATTATTATTCATGATTTGTCTCAGTTATTGAGCAAAAGGCTAGACTCAGTATTTTTTGGTAAAATTATAAAAAAAAATTATAAAAAATTTTATAATTTATCGTCGTGGAAAAATGCTTTTGATAAATTGAATTCAAAATATAATTTAATGGTCTTTAACAGCATAAGTAGATATGGCTTTAAAACAATACCAATAAATCTACATCTTAAAAAATCAAACGTTCCAATAATTGTTTCACCATCTCCTCAAGTTTTAGATCCAAAGTTAGAAAAGAACTTTGAATTTTATAAATATAGATTAAGAAAACTTTTTACAAACCCTTTTATAGTTTATTATTACTTAAAAATTTATTGTGTAACTTTTTTAAATTCTCTTATAAATTTTAGTCATATTTACATACTACAATCTGGAACTTTTAAGGATTACTCAACTCTTAATGCAAACAAAAATTCAGTTGTAGACTTCCATGCTAGAGATTTATCAAACTTTTTAATTTCCAAAAAAAAAAATATAAAAAATAAAAGTTTGATAACCTATATAGATGCAGCTGGCCCTTATTTTGCAAGTGACTGGACCATGGTTGGTAAAAAATTTAGTTTTGACATTGCAAAATGGTATCAAGAAATAAATAAATTTTTAGATTTTGTTGAAACAAAATTTAAAACCAAAGTAATTGTTATTCCTCATCCAAAAAATAGAGAATTAAGCAACCCTTTTTTTAACGAAGATCACGGTCGACAATTTGACAGATCAACTAATGCTTCAACCAAACTAATTCCTAAAAGTAAATTTGTATTATCGTGTAATTCTCATTCAACAGCCATTACTTACGCAATAGCCTCATCTACTCCTTGGCTTTATACTTATACAAACCAATTAAAGACCGATTTAAGATTGTATGTAAACCTAGTTGAACTAGCAAAAGCTACTGGATCTCAAACGTTAAATATAAGTAAAAATTTTAAAACTTTTGATTTTAAAAATTTGAAGATCAATCAAAAAAAGTATGATGAATATAAATATAAATTTCTTACATCTAAAAAAATAAAAAATGTTCCGAATTATAAGATTATTTCAAAATTAATATTTAGGCATTTTGGAAAAAAAAATTAATATGACTATACTATCTTTGTTTAACAAACCTCAGAAAACCAAATTGGCTGTTTTGATATTGTTAAGCTTTGTAGCCTCGTGTGCGGAGATTTTAAATTTAGCTATTATTCTTCCTATTATTAACTCTTTTCTGGATATCAATAATTCTCTATCACACGAAATAATAAATAATTTTTTAAATTTTTTTAATTTGCAAATAAACAATTTATTATTGTTTTTAATATTTATCTTTATTTCTTTTTTAATAATCAAAGCTTGTTTGCTTATCTTTGTTTCTTGGAAGACAACAAATTTTGTTTTTAATTTTATAAAGGAATTATCAAATAAATTATTTTTAAGATATTTAACATCTGATTATAGATACATTTCGAAGAAAAATTCCTCTGAACTGTCTAGAAATTTAATACCAGAATTAGATGAGCTCAATCTCAATCTTACCTCATTCATGTTTGTAATACTCGAAATTTTCATTTTGCTTGGAGTCATGGCTTTTTTACTAATAGTTAATCCTATTGCAACTTTGATACTTTCCTCATCTGCTTTGATATTTGGTCTCATTTATTTTCAACTTATTAAAACAGTTATGGGAAATTTGGGTCTTCAAAGACAATTTGCTAGAGAAAAACAAATGAGGTTTATGTATGAAGGTTTATCTTCGATAAAGGAAATTAATATTTTTGGAAGAAAAAATTTTTTTATTGATAGGTTTAAAGATCAAAATAAATTTTTAGCATACATTTCGACAAAATTCGTTTTTTTAAGTCAATTGCCTAGAGTAATTTTTGAGATATTTGTAATTTTCTTAATTGCAATAATTTTTCTATATTTGTTGAATACTGGTCAAAGCAATGATGAGATCACTAAATTTATTGCCTTGTTGTTTGCAGCTAGCTTAAGGATATTGCCTTCAATTTATAAAATATTTACTTGTCTTCAAAATATTAAATACACAAATCCTTCGGTCAAGGTAATTTATAATGATTTAAATAAAATTCTTTTAAAAAGTGAAAAAAATGAAAGGAATGACTCAATCACAATTAATAAATCAATTGATCTTTTAATAACTCAATTTAAGCATAATGATAATGAAGAATTTAGTTTAAAGGATATAAGTATTAAAATCCCTAAAAATAAAAAGATTGGACTTATAGGAAAAAGTGGATCAGGAAAAAGTACAATTCTTAATATTTTAACTGGGTTAATTAAGTCAGAAAAAATCAAAATATTAGTTGATAGTAAGTCCATTAATAATAATTTAATAAATTGGAAAAAATTAGTGGGCTTAATTCCACAAAATATATTCATTTTAAATGATACGATAAAAAATAATATTCTTTTTGGTATTGATCCTAATTTAGTAAAAGATGAAAAGATTTTTGAAATAATAAGAATATCAAATCTTTTACCTCTCACTTACAGGTTTAAACTCGGCATAGACCATAATCTAAATGAAAAAGGAACAAATCTTTCTGGAGGAGAAATACAAAGAATAGGTATAGCACGAGCTTTATTACATGATCCAAAAATACTTTTATTTGATGAAGCCACAAGCGCATTAGATACATTTACAGAAAATGAAATACTTAAAGAAATAAATAATTTAGAGGATAAAACTATATTTTCAATTTCCCACAGAATGAACACGCTTAAATATTGCGATAAAATTTACCACTTAGAAAATGGCAAAATTATAGACGAAGGAGATTTTCAAAAGTTTAAAGATAAATAATTTAATGACACAAAAAATATTAACAGATCAAAATTTAATAACAATTATTAGAATTCTAAAGGAAAATAAAATAAAATATTGGATAGGCCAAGGCACACTTTTAGGCATCATTAGAGAGGGTAAATTAATAGATTGGGATCACGATATTGATATTTGTTTGTGGCCAGAGGAAATAGAAAAAATAAAAATTGTAAATATTTTAAAAAAAAATAACTTTATATTCAGAGATGATCTGACCTTTGGAGAAAAATTTGATCAATTATCTTTTGATAAGCCTGGTGGAAGAAGAGTAGATATAAATTATTATCAAAAAAAAAAATTAAAAGACAATACAATAGTTGCTTGCGTAAAATACGGATTTCCTAGAAATAAATTAATGAATTTAATAGATGCTATAACTTTATCAAATGTTTATGAGGGTAAGTACAAAAATGTAATTAAAAAATTAAAATTTTTATCACCAGTTACGAAACATCTTAAAAATTTTTTAGTTAAGATTGGAATTTTTTATAAGTCTGCTGGATACATGCAACCAATGGATTTACTTGAAAAATTTAAAGAAATTAATTTTCATGGATTAAATTTAACTATACCAGTTGATGCTGAAAAATATTTAGAGCATGTATATGGAAAAAATTGGAGACAACCAGTAAAGAATTTTACTTGGTGGAAAATGAAAAATATAAATACAGATTATGAATAATATTAATTTAAAAAATGGAAAAATTAGTGTGTTGATTACAGTGTATAACAATGAGAAATACGTTGAAAAGTGTATACAAAGCTTAAAAAAACAAACATATAAAAATTGGGAGGCAGTAATTGTAGATGATGGTTCTATTGACAATACATCAAAAATTTTAAAAAAAATTTGTCGTGATAAAAAATTTAAAATAATTACTTTTAAAAAAAATAAAGGAAGGGTTGCTGCTTATAATTATGGTGCTTCTAAATGCAAAGGCCAGTATATTGCAATATTGGACTCGGATGACATTGCTTCAAAAAACAGATTTGAACAACAAATAAAATTTTTTAATCAAAACAAAGAAGCAAAAATTGTGGTTTCATGGGCATATTTAGTTGATAGAAACTCAAAAATTATTAGAGAAATGATCGGGCCAACTGAAAACGATAAAATTAAAGAGGAGCTTATGACTTTTAATTTTATCCCTCATTCCACTTTAATGTACAACAGACGTTTCGCAAAAAAACTTAAAATTATACCCCTTCGTTTTAAATACGCCATTGATAATGAATTATATCTTAAATTTTTAAAACATACTGATATTTTTGTTATACCTAAGTTTCTAGGAAAAATTCGTTATTTATCTAATAGTATTACCCATTCAAAAAATAATAAATTTATAGTAGTAGGTGATGATTTAAAAAGTTTACAATTCGTTAAAAAAAATTTTAAATTAAGTATTAAAAAAAAGTTTTTTTTATTATTAAAAACAGTCCGACTTATATTTAAATTAATTATTTTCAAACTTGACTTTGCATAAAATGAAATACCAAGATATTAGAAAATTTAGTTATAGTAGAGATAAAAAAGTTCTCGCAACTTCATACAATTTTGACATAAACAATTGGATTAAATCACCATACACTTGTTTTAAGGTGAGATTTTATATTGAGCTTGCATGTGTTTTTGTTTTTATTTTGCAGTATACAAATATCAAACCAAATCATATTAGCTATTTATATGCCTTTTCCGGAATCATTGCCGGAGCTTTTCTTGGATCAAACAATAATACTCTTTTAATTATTGGAATTTTTCTTTTTTTCTCAAAAGTAGCTTTAGATGGAACAGATGGGTTGCTAGCTAGAGTAAAATATAAACCTACAAAATTTGGAGCTTTGTTAGATGACTGGGGAGGTTTGGTTGGAGAATATGGTTTTTTATTTGGTTTGGGCTTATATCTGTTTAATCAGACAGGAAATGAAAACATTATATATATTACAGTAGCAACAGGCTTTATTAAGGCTATCGATATTAAAACTTATGGTAATAGATTTTTGCAAAATTCAAAAAAATTTTCAAAAGTAAAAAAAGAAGAAAATTTATTTTATAGTTTTGCAAAAGACCTTGTGAAAAATGGTTTTAATTATCATGCAAAAACAGTTGATTTAATATTATTATCTATTTTATACGATCTTTATCTTGGTAATTTATATGTAACTCATTATTTTCTATACATTTATTTTGTAAGAGGGGTGATAATCTTTTTTGGTAATTTATTCATATATCGCAAATAAAAATTATGAAAAAAAATAAAAAAAACAAAAGAATATTCGTAGATATGTCTGCTACTTTAATTCACCATGGACATATTAGACTTTTAAAAAAATCGTGTAAATTTGGAAACGTAATCGTTGGATTAAGTACAGATAAAGAAATAAAAAAATTTAAAGGATATTACCCAGAATTAAATTATAATCAAAGAAAAGAGATACTTTCATCCATAAAATATGTTACACAAGTGATACCATCAAAGTGGTTGATCTCTAATAGTTTTTTGAAAAAAAATAAAATTGATGTAATTATTAGAGGACATGATCATAAAAAAGATAAGTTTATCGTCAAAAGAATTATATTTCCAAGAACGAGAGGAATTAGTAGTAAAAAAATTAGAATTAAGGCCTCTAAAATTTTGAAACTAAAAAAATACAAATGATAAAATCAAAAGAATTTATAAAGCAATTAAAAAAAAATGATATAAATTTTTTCACTGGAGTACCTGATTCTTTATTTTCCAACTTATGTAACAAACTTGCAAAATTTGAAAAAAGTAATCACGTATTGTCAGTAAATGAAGGCTCCTCAGTTGGTATAGCAATTGGATATTATTTGGCAACCAAAAAGGTTCCACTAGTTTATTTGCAAAATTCTGGTTTGGGAAATATTATCAATCCACTTATTTCCTTAGCAGATAAAAAAGTTTTTAATATTCCAATTTTTTTTTTAATAGGCTGGAGAGGAGAAATCTTAGAAAAGAATAAGCAAATAAAAGACGAACCTCAGCACCGTGCTCAAGGACTAATTACACCGGAATTGTTAAAAATTTTAAATATAAAATTCAAAATTTTGTCTAAAAAATCTAATTTCAAAAAAGATATAAGTCTTCTAAGCAAATATGCTAAACAAAAAAATAAAACTGTAGCTCTTTTGATAAGAAAGGAATCTTTTGAAAAAGAAGAATTTAAGAGAAAAATTTATCCTAAAAGTTACCTATCTAGAGAAGAAGCTTTACTCGAAGTCCGAAAACAATTGCCAGATAAAATCCCAATAATTTCAACTACTGGCATGCTCTCAAGAGAGTTAAATGAAATTAATATAAAAAATAACTTAAATGAAAGTACATTTATGTGTGTTGGAGGTATGGGTCACGCAATATCAATTGCTACAGGCTTAGCAAAATTTAAAAAGAAAAAGAAAATTTTATGCCTTGACGGAGATGGCGCTGCTCTTATGCACTTAGGAGCTCAAGCAAACAGTGCAAAATTAAACAACTTAATACATATAGTATTTAACAATTATGCACACGATTCAGTTGATGGGGAAAGACCTCCGTCTGAAAATATAAATTTTTATAAACTTGCTAGTGAACTAGGGTACAATAAATCTTTTATTGCAAAAACAACAAAAGAAATTAAAAGAATTATTAAATTTTCATTAAAGAGTAAAAAGAGTGTCTTTATTGAAATTACTTGCACCAGAGGTCATAGAAAAAATTTAACAAGACCTAAAAAAGATACTATATATTATAAAAATAAATTTATGGGATTTCTTAAAAAATAATGTCATTTAAAAAAAACATACACGAATTTGTTCTTAAACAGAATAAAGACAAAAAACTTCTTACACCTGGGCCTGCGAGCCTCGCCAGTGAAAATTTAATTAATCTGAAACCCTGTTTTGGAAGAGGAGATGAAGAATATAAAAATATAGAGAGAAAAGTTTTAAACATGCTTAAAAATATTTCAGGACACAAATATATTGCTAGACTTCAGGGGTCAGCTAGTCTTGCTTTGGAGATATTAGTGGCCAATTTTTTCAGCGGAAAAGTTTTGATAATTGATACTGGTGTTTATTCTGATCGTATTAAGAGTATGTGCAAATTTTACTGTAAAACTTTTAGAAACATAAAAAAAATTAAAAGTATAAAATGGAACAAGATAGATGAAATCAATGAAAAGTTTGACTGGATATTTGCATGCCCAACTGAAACAAGTATTGCACTAAAAATACCAATATTAAATTTATATAAATTAAAAAAAAGATGCAAAGCAAATTTAGCTTTGGACGCTACAGCTTCTATTGGATTAGAAAAAGATCATCATTTTGCGGACGCACTTGCTTATAGCTCATGCAAAGGACTTTTCGGGTTAACCGGTGGAAGTTTCATTGCTTTTAATAAACCAGCTCAAATAGAAATTAATTCTTTTTATCTTAATATAAATAATCATTTAGAGAGTAAAATGACTGGCCCTTACCACACAATACTATCGTTATACGGCGTCTTAAAGGAATATAATAATTTTAAATATTCGGTAATAGTTAATAAAAAAAAAATTAGCAAGATCATGAGAAATCAAATGCTTTATCCAGAAGTTAATCAACCTTTGTTGTGTACTTATATAAAAAAAAAATTAATCTCATCAGATAAGAAGATTTTATTTTATAAAACAAGAGCTGATTTACCAGGAAGTGTTGTTTGTCATTTAGGAGAGGTACATTTAAAAAAGAAATCTAAAGGCGATATATTGAATAATCTTTACTATGGAAAATAAAGTAAGACAAAAAAATTTTTTTGAAAAAAATGGCTACATAAAAATTTCAGGTTTTTTTTCAAAATCTGAAATTGGTAAGTTGAAAAGTCTTGTTTCGAAAATTCAAAAACTTAAGCCTGAAAAAGGTAAACACATGATTTACACTGACCAATTAAAAAACAAAACTGTTTTAAGTAGAACAGAAAATTTTTTTGATTATGAAAAAGGTATGAAAAAATTTCTTAATAAAAAGAAAATTAAAAATTTATTAAAAAATTTGACTGGATCAGAACAAATATTATTTAAAGATAAAATAAATTGGAAATACCCTGGAGCAAAGGGCTTTGAACCACATCAAGATGCTCAAGTATGGGAAAATTTATATAAAAATGTAAAAAGTTTTGTTTCTTTAACCATTTCTGTAGATAGAACAACAGTAAAAAATGGATGTTTAGAAATAGCAAAAGAAAAGCATACAGAGGGTCTTTTGGGAGATAGTAAGTCGGCCATTCCTTATAATATTGTTAAAAAATTAAAATGGAAAAAAATTACCACTAAACCAGGTGATCTGATAATTTTTGGAGCATATACTCCTCATAGATCAAAACAGAATAAATCTAATCGAGCGAGAAGAATGATGTATTTAACTTATAATGCAAAAAAAGATGGTAATTTGAGAAAAAATTATTATGTGAACAAACGAATAAGTTTCCCTCCAAATAATGAACGTCTCAAAGGAAAACAATATAAATATTTAATATGATTAAAATACCAAAAAACTTGAAAAAAAATATGTACGATTATGAAACTTTTTACCATCTTTCAATGACGGAGGATAGGCTTGGAAAATTTTTAGCACATTATGAGGCTTATAAAATGGCAGCTAAAATTCCCGGCGAGGTAATTGAATGCGGAGTCTTCAAAGGAACCTCTTTTGTAAGATTCGCCCTATTAAGAGAGTTATTTGGTGGAGAAAACAGTTCAAGATTAATTGCATTTGATGTTTTTAGTAATTCTTACCCAAAAACAAAGTTTAAAGAGGACAAAGCGCAGAGATCATTTTGGATTAAAAACGCCGGTAGTAAATCAATTAGCACTAAACAATTATCAAATAATTTGAAAGGAAAGAATATTAAAAATTTCAAATTGGTTCCGGGAGATGTTCTTAATACTATTCCTAAATTTAAAAAGGATAACCCTGGTTTAAAAATTTCTTTATTAAATATAGATATAGATTTCGTCGAACCTACTTTATGTGTACTTAAGCATTTTTATGAAAATGTTACAAAAGGTGGAGTTATTTTGTTCGATAATTATGCGGGAAGAGGCGAGTCTGGGAAATATTTACACGGGGATACAGCTGGTATAGATAAATTCTTGAAAAACAAAGACGTAATTATTAAACGATTTCCTTTTGCTGCAAGACCCTGTTATCTAATAAAAAAATAAAATTTGGTTATGAAAAAAAAAAAGAAAAAAGTTTATATTGCATTAGCAGCGGATACAATTCACCATGGACATATGAGTCTTATAGAAACAGGAAAAAAATATGGAGATATTATAATTGGACTAATTACTGATAAAGCTATTGCTGAGCATAAAAGGATCCCTTTTCTTAATTATGAGCAAAGAAAAAAAATTTTATCCAATTTAAAAGGAGTAATTAAAGTTATACCTCAAAAAGAATATGATTATTCAGTCAATATTTTAAAGCTGAAACCTGACTATATGATACATGGAGATGATTGGAAAAAGGGATACGATAAAACTTTACGAAATAATGCAATTAAAGCTTTAAAAACTTGTAAAGGTAAATTAGTGGAAATTCCATACACTAAAGGAATTTCTTCAGATGCTCTGACCAAGTCACAAAATTTAAATTTAGTTACCTCAGACTCACGAAGAGGAATGCTTAAAAGGTTACTACAATCAAAAAATTTTTTAAGATTTATTGAAGCTCATAGTCCTCTTTCAGCTTTAATTAGTGAAAATGCTTTAGTAAAAAAAAATGGAAGACATATATTTTTTGATGGTTTTTGGTCAAGCTCTTTAACAGACTCAACTTCAATGGGAAAACCAGACAACGAATATGTAGACAACTCGTTGAGACTGACTGGGATAAACCATATTTTTGATGTTACCTCAAAACCTTTAATTTTCGACGGAGACACTGGTGGTAAGAAAGAACATTTTGATATGAAAATTAAAACAATAGAGAGATCTGGAATTTCAGCGATTATTATAGAGGATAAAACTGGTCTAAAAAAAAACTCATTACATCAAGACACCAGAAATCAACAACAAGAAAATATTAAATCATTTTCAGAGAAAATATCTATTGGAAAGAAAGCGCAAATAAGTAATGATTTTATGATTATCGCCAGAATAGAAAGTTTCATTTTGGGAAAAAAAATTGATGATGCCATGAAAAGAGCTCACGCTTATATAAAAGCTGGAGCAGATGGAATTATGATACATAGTAAATCAAAAAAACCTAAGGAAGTTTTTAATTTTGCAAAAAAATTTAGAAAAGTTTATAAAAATATTCCATTAATTGGAGTACCATCAACATATCATCAAGTTACTGAAAAAGAATTAGAAAGAAATGGATTTAACGTAGTAATTTACGCCAATCAAATGTTAAGAGCCTCATACCCAGCAATGATGAATGTGGCTATGAAAATACTTAAAAATGGAAGAGCAAAAGAAATAGAAAAAGATTTATTTTCAATTAAAAATATTCTTAATTTAATTCCGGGTACGAAATAAATTTAATTAATGAATTTAACCAAAAAAACAATTAATTATTGGAATAATTTTTATTCAAAAAAAAAAGCAATTAATAAGCCAACAAACTTTGCATTTTTTTGTTTAAATTATTTAAATTCCTATTCTGGGATTCTCTATGACGCTGGTTGTGGAAACGGAAGAGATACGGTTTTTTTTAATAGAAAAAACATAAATACTATTGGATTAGATATCTCAGGGAGTGCTATAAAGATTAATAAAAAAAAGAACAAGCAGCTGCAAAAAAAATTTTTTAAAAAAAATTTTTGTAATTACTTCAAAAAAAAAATAAAGAAAAATTTTTCTGTATATTTAAGATTTACTATTCATACAATTAATTATAAAAATGAAAAAATTTTTTTAAACTCATTATTTAAACAAAAAAATTTAGATTATTTATTTATCGAAACAAGAAATACCCAGGA
>TARA_B100000963_G_scaffold289893_1_pt1 | contig 24032 bp, 18 predicted proteins | sample TARA_B100000963 | Tara Oceans TARA_B100000963 (sample SAMEA2622097) | marine metagenome | biome: marine biome (ENVO:00000447); feature: surface water layer (ENVO:00002042); material: "saline water (ENVO:00002010), including plankton (ENVO:xxxxxxxx)" | depth 5 m | reverse complement strand
CTTTCCAAGCGTGCGCCTTCAACCACTCGGCCACCTCTCCTTAATTATGCCAGTTCTTTCACCAAAAATAATTTAATGAAATTTTAAGCAAACTGTTAGATATAGCTGCAACATAATATAAAACAAAATAGCCTAAAACTAGGAATATTTGTTTATCACTTTTTAAAAAGTTCAAAAATATTTTAGAATTTATGACAAGAAAAAATAATATTAACCACAATGGTTCAAAATATTTTTGGTACATATAGTTATTACTAAATAAGATAAACACTATAATTATTAAATATAAACTATATTTATTTTCTTTAACCAGTTTATTGATGATAAAAAAACCAACAAAGGACGTTAAAAAAAAGAATATATTTCCACCTAGAAAAATATTGGATATTTTCATAAAGATACCTCCGCCATTTTTTGGATTGTAGTCAAAAAAGATAGCTGACAAAACAGTTATCAAAAATGCTAAAACAATTTTTGATAGTAAATTCTCATTCAAATTTTGAAAATTTGAAGGTTTTAAAAATGGAATAATAAAAAATAAAAATATTGATGAACTTATTAAAAAAGTATTAAAATATTTAAAATTATATCCTGATGAGGTTAAATAATAAGGAAATTTAAAAATTAATAAGAATCCTGGAATAGAAAACAATGAGATTAACAAAAAAGCGTAAATCATTTTTTTAAAATTAAAAAATTTCAAATAATAAATAAAATAATAAATAAAGAAAAATACGTAATAACGCCTCGTATAAACAGCTAATGCTAAAAATACTAAGTGTAATAAAAAAGTATAGTCAATTTTTTTTAAATAATTTTTTTCCCATTTATTAAAAAAATAAATTGAAATAAGAACAAAAATTAAAGATAAGATGTGTGGGTTGGGCCAAATTGCAGAAGATCTAAAAAATGGTAATAATAAAATTGTTGATGACAAAATTAGTAATTTACCGTCACTAATTGAAGTAAATCTTAATTTCAAATTTAGGTAAAAGAAATAAGGGACTAAAATTGATATCGAGCAGAAGATTAACCTAACTAAGAATACATTATCACTTAAATTAAAAAGAAAAGAAATAAAAATAAAATGTAAAGGCAGAAGACGTGTCCACTCTGACCCATCAATTATTAATCTATCTTTAAGTGCCTCAACATATGGCAAAGTATTTTTAAAATCGTTAGATGTACCAATACCTGATGCATCTTCATTTAAGAATAAACCTACAAATAAACTTATCGATAAAGAAAAAAATATAAATAAACCAAGAAGAAAAAAATTTTTTTTACTCATTGTGTAATCCTTCTTTTAAAAAATTTTAAAAATATTACATAAATTAAAAATATTAATATCTTAAAGTTCATCTTGCTATTCCCTAATTGTCTTGTTTTGAAATTAATAACTACATCGACTACTTTAATTTTGTAATTTACTGAATAAATTAAATCTAATAAAATCTTGTAACCGATTTTGTTCATTTTTTTTTCTGATTTTGTAAATATTTTTTTTTTAAATAAAAAAAAACCACTCATAGGATCACTTGTTTTTTTTCCTAAAAGAAGACTCACAATAATAATTAAAAATTTCGATGTAATTAACCTTAAAAGATCTAATCCCTCATTTTTTTTATTAAACAAATCTCTTGACCCTACTACAACATCAGCTTTTTCTTTAAAAAATGTTTTAGCAATTTTTTTTATATCTTTTGGATCATGTTGTAAGTCACCATCCATAACTAATATATTTTGATAAGTACTTTTTCTGAACCCTTCAATGCACGATTTAGATAAATCTTTTTCCTCAGATTTACGAATTATATATCTTATTTTTTTATTTCTTTTGCTTAATTTTTTTAGAAGTTGGTCGGAACCATCGTTTGAATTATCATCTACAAATATTATTTCAAATTTATTAGAATTAAGATTTTTTGTGATAAGGCTAGATAATTTTTCAAGATTTTTTTTTTCATTTAAAATGGGAATAACAATAGAAATTGCTCTCATCTTAATTCACTTTTGAAAATATTTTTTTTACCTAAATATATTTTATAAAATTTTCTATACCAATTAATTGTCCTCTTTAATCCTTCATCAAAATCAATTGTAGGTTTCCAGCCTTTTTGTTTCAAAAAATTATTATTTGCTTGCATATTCCAAATTTCATTCGGTCTATAGTCTAAATATCCGATTTTTAGTTTTGAAGTAGATTTAGAAAATTTATGTATTTTTTTCACTAAATTTTTTATTTTTATAGGCCTATTACTTCCAATATTAATCGGCTCTATGCTGTGCGAAATTTTAGTGTTTAAAAATAAAATTCCATCTATTATATTTTCTACATAATTAAACTCTCTAGTTTGCTCACCTTCTGTAGTTTTAATATCTTTGTTCATTAAACATTTTATAATTATCTCAGGAATAATTGCCTTTTCACTCTGAAATGGTCCAAATGTGTTAAAAGGTCTTAAGCATATCAAGTTTAACTTTGTATGTTTAGATTTTAAAATTGAAAATAACTCGCTAGAAAATTTTGTGACAGCATATGGAGACATGGGATTGGCTTTTTCTTTAACATTAAAAGGTAATTTTTTTTGTATTCCGTAAATTTCAGATGTGCCTATATGAATAAATTTTTTTATTTTAGGTCCGTGATTTAACAAATTTACTGTTGATAAAAAATTGGAACTTACATTCTCTAAAACGTGTTTAAAGCTGTCTCCAACATGATTATATGCTGCAAGATGAAATACAAAGTCAAAGTTTTTGTTTTTCATTTCACTTACAGAATCTGTGTTTCTCAAATCAGCTTCAATTATTTCTAATTTATCCCATACGTCTACTAACCTAGGAGAATCGATTATGCTGTTATACTTTACTACAACAGTAACTTTCGCTCCGAGCCCTAATAACTTTTTTGTTAAATGCGAACCAATAAACCCTGCACCACCAGTCACTAAAATTTTCTTATTTTTTAATTTGCTCATAATGTAAAATATTTATTATAGTTTATTTTCGCATTTTTTAACTCATCCGGAGAATTAATTGTAACCTGTAAATCTTCAAATTTATACGTATTAACTAGTTTTTTTTTACTTAAAAAATTAATTGCCTCTACAATACCTTTGCCATCACTTAAATTAATAATATCTTTTCTCAATTTCTTAAAAAAAATAGGACTAATAACTGCGTATCCAATAAAATGGTTTAAAATTGGTTTCTCATCAAATCTTTTGACTTTTCCATTTCTATCCCATTTTACTAAACCAAAAGGATTTTGTATTGGGGCTACAACAATTGTTAAAGGACATTTGGACTTTTTATGGCTGGATATTAAATTTTTAAAATTAATTTGTGCAAGTGTATCACCATAACTTATCAATGTAATATCATTAACCTCTTTACGCACTAAATAAATTCTTTTTAAAATTCCAGATTTTATTCCTCCATCATTGTATGAATTATTAGCTTTTATTTTTTTTTTTAGAAAATTCATTAATTTTTTTGATTTATAACCAATACAAAAAATATAATCATTTATTCCCTCACTTTGATAATATTTAATTTTATGCTCAATGATTGTATATTTTCCGATTTTTATCATTGGTTTTGGAATATTTTTAGTTACATTTCCCATTCTCTTTCCCTTGCCTCCGCAGAGAATAATCATCTTGTTCTTAATATTATTTTTTTTCATATTTATTCCTCAAATATAATTTTTTTCAGTTCAAGCATAAAACTTTTTTTTGTTGGTAATTTATTTGTTTTAATATCTTCAACTATTCTCTCGTAATTACTCTTTATATGACTTAGAGTCTCATTTAGCGAATTAATATTTCTTTTTGAAACAAAAATTCCTTTTCTGTCCCTTGAAACATGAGAAATTTCCTCAAAGATAATTACTGGCCTGTGGCGCGCTAAAGCTTCATCTAAAACTTGGGGGTGGCCTTCTGTAAAAGAAGGTAAAATAAAAATATTATTTTCATCGTAAAATTTTATTATAGAATCTTCATAGTTTTCAAAGCTAGTGATATTTATATTTTCACTTGGACTTTTCATTTTTATATCTTTTTCAGAAGTTATAATAGATAAATTTAAATTAGTATTCTTCAAAATTTCTAAAAGCGAGAATATGCCCTTCTCTACTCGAATTCTTCCAACGTATAATAATTTTATTTTATCGATGCTTACTTTAACCCTGTTGTTTAGCCATCTTTCATTTATTTGAGAGGGATGTACAACTGACCCTTTTTTATTTTTTAGTATGTGATTACGACAACTAATTAAATTTGAGTTTAAAACTCCCAGATAAAACATAAGACCATAAATCAATGGTCCTAAGACGCCAAAGATTGCTTTATATTCTTCAAAACCATTACTTCTTAAATAAATAAAATGTTTTTTTAGAAAAATTTTCAAAATTAGGCTTGCCAAAAATGTAAACGGAGAAATTGATATTATTAAATATTGAGTATTCTTATATTTTAAAGACTTAAATATTTCTAATAAATAGGCAAAAATATTTTTTGAAGTTGCTATGTTGTCAATATTTACCTTCTTTGATCTTGGAGAATTAGATTTTCTCGCTAAAAGATGAACTTCGGAAAACTTGTTAAATTCTTCAGGAATAGTCTTTAAGTCTATATTATCACAAAAAAAATTTTTACCATTAAAGTAAAAAATTTCGTTAGAAATAATATATATTTTATTTTTCATTTATGCTTATTGTTTTTAATATACCCTTATTTAAATTATATTTAGGTTTCCAACCCAAAGCATTGTAAATTTTTTTTATTGAAGCCTCGCTATGCAAAATTTCTTCTTTTTTAAATTTTAATTTACCAAAAACAGGTACCCCTTTTTTTATCTGGTTTTTGACTAATTTAGCAACATGTTTTATTGAATGAGACTTGCCTGAGCCAATATTAAATATTTTACCAATAACCTTTTTGCTTTTAGAATTGAGTAATAAAAATATTGCTTCAACAACATCGTCAATGAAACAAAAGTCCCTTGTTTGATTTCCATGTGTTAAATTAAACTTTAAATTTTTTTTACAATTTCCTATTAGAACAGAAATAATATTTTTGTTTTGGTTCGGTCCGTAAACTTGAAATAATCGAACGATAATGGCTGGAAATTTATTTTTTTTTGATTTTTTTAACAAATATTTAGTCGCTTTTAATTTTGATTTTCCATAATCAGATATTGGTTTACATTTAACAATTTCATTATGTGGAGGTTTTATCGCACCGTATTCAGCACTACTTCCTATGTGTAAGAATTTATCAATTTCCCTTTTTGAAAAAAAGTTAATTAAATTTTTAAGGTTAAAATAATATTTTTGTAAAATTTTTTTTTTATTTTTTTGTAAAACTGCATTTTCCGACTCTCCGATCAAGTTGATAACATAATCAAATTTATCTCTGATTCTTTTCTCTAATGCTTTTTTTTTTGAAACGTCGAGTAAAATATAGTTTACCCCTTTAATAAATCGTTTTTTTTTTGGATACTTTTTTGAAATGCTAGTTAAATTCCATTTTAATTTTTTTGCTTTTTTTAAAATGTGGTAGCCTATAAATCCAGTGCCGCCTAAGACTAAAATATTTTTTTTTGATAAAACCTTTTTCACTTAATTTTCTTTATTAATTTTTAAAACACCAATAAAAGCCTCTTGGGGTATCTCTACTTTTCCAAATTGTTTAGATCTAGCTTTACCTTTTTTTTGTTTATCAAGTAATTTTCTTTTTCTATCAGTCGCCCCTCCGCCATGTATTTTTGTTAATACATCTTTTTTAAAACCTTTTATAGATTCCCTTGCAACAATTTTTCCTCCTATTGCAGCTTGTACAGGTATCATAAAGTTGTGTCTCGGGATTAAATCTTTAAGTTTTTCGCACACTTGTCTTCCTGTGGTCTGAGCAAAATCTTTATGAATTATCATAGCAAGAGCGTCGACAGGCTCTGAGTTAACTAATATTCCAAGTTTTACTAAATTGCCCTCTCTGTAGCCAGAAATTTCATAATCAAAACTAGCATAACCACTTGAAACAGATTTTAATCTATCATTAAAATCGAACACTACTTCATTAAGTGGTAAATCATATGAAATAACTGCTCTATTTCCTGAGTAGGTAAGATTAGTCTGAATTCCTCTTTTATCCTGGCAAATTTTAATAATTGATCCTAAGTATTCATCAGGTGTGATTATAGTAGATTTTATCCATGGCTCTTCTATTTTAACAATTTGTGTTGGATCTGGCATATTTGATGGATTTTGTAAATTTAAAATTTCTCCTTTAATCTTATGTACCTTATAAATTACTCCAGGTGTTGTGGTAATTAGATTAACATCAAACTCTCTTTCTAATCTTTCCGTAATAATTTCAAGATGCAATAATCCTAAAAATCCGCATCTAAAACCCAAGCCCAATGCACTTGAGGATTCGGGTTCAAAGGAAAAACTAGCATCATTTAATTTTAACTTTGCTAGTCCATCTTTTAATTTTTGATACTCTGAACTGTCTACTGGGAATAGTCCACAGAATACTACTGGTTTGCTTGGCTTAAAGCCAGGTAGAGGTTTTTCTGCAGGATTAGAGGCATCACATATAGTATCTCCAACTTTGGTCTCCGAAAGAGATTTTATTCCAGTTATAATAAATCCTATTTCTCCCGTGTTTAATTCGTTAATATCAACAGGCTTTGGTGTAAAAACTCCAACTTTTTCAATTATGTGCTCTTGAGAATTCGACATTAATTTTATTTTCATATTTTTTTTAAGTCTACCATTTATTACCCTGACCAAAATAACAACTCCAAGATAGCTGTCATACCAACTGTCAACTAATAAGCATTTTAACTTATCATCCCTAACTCCTCTTGGAGCAGGAAGTTTGCTTATAATTGCTTCTAATATATCATCAATTCCCTCTCCAGTTTTTCCCGAACAGGGAATTGCATTTGTAGTTTCGATACCAACTACATCTTCGATTTCTTTTTTTGTCTTCTCTAGGTCAGATGCTGGTAAGTCTATTTTATTTAAAATTGGTATCACTTCGTGATTAATTTCTAATGCCTGATAAACATTTGCTAATGTTTGTGCCTCTACACCTTGAGTACTGTCAACTATCAATAAAGAACCCTCACAAGCTGAAAGTGAACGACTTACCTCATAGCCAAAATCTACGTGTCCGGGAGTATCAATAATATTTAAAATATATTTGTTGCCGTCCTTAGCTAAATAATTCAATTTTACAGTTTGAGCTTTAATTGTTATCCCTCTTTCTCTCTCTATATCCATTGAATCCAGAACTTGTTGTTTCATCTCACGATCAGTAAGACCACCACATTTGTGTATTATTCTATCAGCTATAGTAGATTTTCCATGATCAATGTGCGCAATTATAGAAAAATTACGTATTCTTGTAATATCAGACATTTAGGACCTAATTGTAGCGCCAGTTTTTTCTTTAACAATCTCAACGATTTTTTTACTAATCAGATCTAAATCTTTCTCACTTAATGTTTTATCTGAAGCTTGAAGAGTTACGTTGATTGCGATTGATTTTTTATCTTTTGGAATATTTTCTCCCTCATAAACATCAAATGTCTTTACAGCTTGAATTAAAGAGGTATCTACTTCTCGAATTATTTTCTCAAGTAAGCCAATCTTAAATATCTTATCAATTACAAAAGCAAAATCTCTTTCAGACTTTTGAAAATCTGAAGATTTGAAACTTTTTTTAGTTTGCCTAGCCTTTTTATTAGGTTCAGGTAAATTATTTAAAAATATCTCAAAACCAAAAACATTTGGCTCTTTAAAATCTAAATTTTTGATAATAGCAGGATGTATTTCTCCAAAGTAAGCAAGATGAGGTCCTTTTTCAGATTTAAAATTAATTGAACCAGATCTGCCTGGATGATAATTATATTTTGTATTGTCGCTTATGAAAAGATTTGGTTCAGGTATACCAAGTTCTACTAAAGTTTTTATCACATCGCCTTTTATATCAAATACATCTAAATTTCTCTCTTTTTCTATCCAGCTTTTTCTATTAACTTTACCTGACTTTAAAGCACCTATAACAATTTGTTGCTCTCCAGGATTTTTTCCTAAAAAAGTGGGGCCTATTTCAAATAAGGATAAATCTTCGTATCCTCTATCTTGATTTTTTTTTAGGTGAATAGAAAGATTTGAGAATATCGAACGTCTCAGTACGTCTAGGTCTGAAGAAATTGGGTTTAAAATTGGAATTTCTTTTTCACCCTTTGAAAACTGTTTATCAATTTTGGAGTCTGTAAATGACCAAGTAATCGTTTCCATATATCCTTTTGAAGCTAATGACCTTTGAGACAAATGAAATAATTTTTGTTTAAAGTTTAAAGTTTCCTGATCACGTTTTTTCTCCGGCTCAATTAATTTAATTTTTTGGAAACCTTTTATTCTAATTAGCTCTTCTATCAAATCTACATCTTGATTTATATCGGGTCTCCATGTAGGAATTTCTACTTTTAAAAAATTTTTACTTTTTTTACATTTAAAACCTAAAGAAATTAAAGTATTTTGAGCATCATTGATCGAAATAGGTATGCCAATTAATTTTTCAAAATTATTAATTTCAAATTTTATAACTTTATTTTTTTGTAAATTTTTTCCAGTTATTATAAACTTGCTTGGCTGACCTCCGCATATTTTTGTGATTAGTTCAACAGCAACTTCCAACCCTTCTATAACAGAATTTGGATCAATTCCCCTTTCAAATCTGTATTTTGCGTCTGTATCTATAGTCAAATCTCTGGCAGTTTTTCTAATTGATGACGGTAAAAAATAAGCGGACTCTAGAAGGATATTTTTTGTATCTAGCTCTGTAGATGTTTTTGTCCCACCAATAATACCACCTAGACCCAAGACGTCAGACCTATCAGAAATTACGCACATTCCTTTTTTGAGTTTATATTTTTTGTTATCCAATGCTTCAAATTCTTCGCCTTCTTTTGAATCTCTCACTATTATTTCTCTATCAATTTTATCAGCGTCATATGCGTGTAATGGTCTATTTAGATCAAACATCACATAATTTGTAATATCTACTACAGCTGAAATTGGTTTTAAGCCTATTGCTAAAAGTTTATCTTTTAACCATTTTGGACTTTCCTTATTGGTAATGTTTTTTAAGTAACAACTGCCAAAAGTCAAACATCCTTGGCTAGGATCTTTTGTGATAGATACTTTTATTAAATGTTTAGAAGAATTTTTTAATTTCTTCTTTTTAACCGGTATTAATTTTCCTATTCCAGAAGAGGATAAATCTCTTGCTATACCTCTTATTCCTAAACAGTCTGCTCTATTTGGAGTTATCGCAATGTCTATAGCTTTTTCTGATCTGCTTTTAAAATAACTTTTTCCAATATCGTTTTCCTTATTCTTTAGTTCAATTATACCATCACTCTCACTCGAAAGATTTAATTCACTTTCAGAACAAAGCATGCCTCTTGACTCAACACCTCTAATTTTAGCGACTTTTAATTGAAATTTGGTTTTAGGTATTATTGAACCGGGTGGAGCATAAATTGTTATCAGACCATCTCTAGCATTAGGTGCTCCACAAACAACTTTAAGAATTTCTTTTCCTCCTATATTAACATCGCAAACTTTTAATTTGTCTGCATTAGGATGTTTTTCAACTTTAATGATTTTAGCTATTTTAAACTCGCTTAACTCTCCAGAACTCTCCTTTTTTATTCCCTCAACTTCTAATCCTATGTTTGTTAGTTTATCAATTATTTCATTTTGGTTAGCTTTAGTTTTAAGATGTTGTTTAAGCCAAGGAAGTGTAATTATCATTTGCTCAAACCCCTGTAGTTAGTAGGTACATCTAAAGGATCAAATCCAAAATGGCTTAACCAACGATAATCTGATTCAAAAAAAGCTCTTAAATCATTAATTCCATATTTAAGCATTGCAAGTCGATCAATTCCTATGCCAAAAGCAAAGCCTTGGTGTTTTTTTGGATCAACTTTAACATTTTTAAGCACGTTGGGGTGAACCATTCCACAGCCTAAAATTTCTAACCATTTGTCTCCTTCTCCAATTACAATTTTTTCGTTTTCTACTTTGTATCCAATATCAACTTCTGCAGATGGCTCCGTAAAAGGAAAATGACTTGGTCTAAATCTCATTTTAACATTTTTTACTTCAAAAAATTCTTTTATAAAATAATCTAAACATCCCTTAAGATGGCCCATTGTTATATTTTTGTCTATATGAAGGCCTTCTAACTGATGAAACATTGGAGCATGTGTTTGGTCGCTGTCGCAACGATAAGTTCTGCCGGGTACAATAATTTTAAAAGGAGGTTTTTTTTTAAGCATTGTTCTGATTTGAACTGGTGAAGTATGCGTTCGTAATAATAACTTTTTATTCTTTTCTAAATAGAAAGTATCATGCATGTCTTTAGCTGGATGATCCTCTGGAGTATTTAAAGCGGTAAAATTATTATATTCAGTCTCTACATCTGGACCCTCTGCAACAGAAAAACCAATCTCTGAAAATATTGATGAAATTTCATCAATTACTTGAGATACAGGATGAATTTTTCCTTTTTGAGACGGCCTTGCTGGTAAAGTAATATCAACTTTTTCATTTTTTAATTTATCATTAATTTCAATGCTCTCTATCTCAAAACTTTTTTGCCCGATCTGATTAGAAAGTTCATCTTTAATCTTGTTTAATTTAGTTGCAAAATCTTTTTTTTCTTGAGGGTTTAAAGATCCAAGTATTTTGAATTGCTGAGTAATTTTACCGTTTTTACCAAAAAATTCGGTTTTAATATTTTGTAGCTCATCTTTAGTTTTAACGGTATCGATCTTAGCGTTAAAAATAGAATTTATTTTTTCTAAATCACTCATTAGATAATATGATTTTTTATATTAAGTTGAGATTAAATCAAAGGCCCTTATTTAAAGGAAGATTGAACCTTTTTTACTATAGATTTAAAGACTTCTGGATTATTATACGCCAATTCTGCTAGCACTTTTCTGTCAAGTTTTATGTTGGATTTAGCTAAGCCATTTATAAATTTTGCGTAAGTTAATCCCTCGGTTCTAACACCTGCATTGATTCTTTGGATCCATAGTGATCTAAATTCTCTTTTTTTAACTCTTCTGTCTCTATAAGCGTATTGCATGGCTTTTTCCATTGCTTGCCTCGCGATACGAATAGTATTTTTTCTTCTTCCGTATTGCCCTTTTACAGTTTTTAAAACTTTTTTATGTTTTGATCTACTTACTACACCTCGTTTTGTTCTTGCCATATTATCCTCTTAAATTGTAAGGCATATAAGACTTAACTATTTTTGTGTCTTGTTTCGACATTATAGTCGTGCCTCTTTGTTTTCTTATTTGAGAGTTTGTTCTTTTAATCATTCCATGTCTTTTTCCAGCTTGAGGCATTTTTATTTTTCCTGAAGCAGTAAACTTGAATCTTTTTTTTGCAGAGCTTTTAGTTTTTAGTTTTGGCATAATTGTTGGGATTTATATAGGCAATAATAAATATTTACAAGCTGATATTGTATTTATTTAAATAGGTTGAATTATCATAACCATTTGTCTGCCTTCAAATTTTGGTTTAGTCTCAATTTTGGCGATATCTTTAGTTTCTTCGATTATTCTGTCCATTAAATTTTTACCTAGTTCAGTATGTTGCATTTCCCTTCCTTTAAATTTTACAGTAAATTTAACTTTATCACCTTTAGTAATAAATTTTTTAGCATTTTTTATTTTAAAATTATAATCATGAGCTTCGGTGCCTGGTCTAAGCTTGATTTCTTTTAAAGAAACAATCTTTTGTTTCTTTTTTGCTAAGTTAGCTTTTTTTTGTAAGTCATACTTATATTTTCCTATATCCATTATTTTACAAACTGGCGGATTAGCATTCGGGGATATTTCTATTAAATCAAGCCCTTCCTGTTTCGCCAATTCAATCGCTTTGTTAATTGGCATTGAACCAAGATTTCCTCCATCACTTCCAATAACTTGGACGTCCAAAGCTCTAATTCTTTCATTTGCTCTTGGACCTTGAGGCTTACCTCTTCTTAGAAAGTAATTTGGTTTTGAGTTTGCCACTTAATTTAATGGGAGCTTGTTTGCATGAAGCATATTTTTAATAAAAAGATCTTTTTTAATTGTTTCCTGTTTTTCTGATCCGAGCCTTCTTATGGAAACCGTATTTTCAGATACCTCTTTTTTTCCACAAATCACTATGACAGGTATTTTTGCAAGAGAATGCTCTCTAATTTTATAATTAATTTTTTCGTTTCTTAAATCCACATCACATTTTATACCTTCTTTAAATAAATCTTCAAATAATTTTTTAGCATATTCATTATTTTCCTCCGCGATAGTACACACAACAGCTTGTGCCGGGGATAACCAAAATGGTAATTTTCCAGCGTAGTTTTCAATCAAAATTCCAATAAATCTTTCTAAAGAACCAAATAAAGCTCTATGTAACATAACTGGCACTTTTTTTGTTCCGTCTTTATCTACAAAGGTTGCACCTAATCTACTTGGTAAATTTAGATCAACTTGAAGAGTGCCACATTGCCAGTCTCTACCGATAGCGTCTCTCAAAACAAATTCAATTTTTGGTCCGTAAAAGGCACCTTCTCCCTTGTTCACTGTATATTTAAGTTTAGATTGTTTAATTGCTGAGAGAAGGGCCGATTCTGATTTATCCCAAACTTTATCATCTCCGACTCTTTTCTCAGGACGATCTGAATACTTTAATATTACATTTTCAAATCCTAGATCTTTATATATTTCTAAAATTAAATTCGTAACAATAAGAGACTCTTGGGTAATTTGATCTTCTGTGCAAAAGATATGGGCATCGTCTTGTGTAAAGGCTCGAACTCTTAATAATCCGTGCAAAGCTCCAGACGGTTCATATCGATGTACTTTTCCAAATTCAGATAATTTTAGTGGCAAATCTCTGTAGCTTTTTAATCCTTGATTAAAAATTTGAACACAACCAGGACAATTCATTGGTTTTACTGCAAATATTTTTTCATCTGGTGTCTCAGAAGTAAACATATGTTCACCGAATTTTTCCCAATGACCTGATTTTTCCCACAATGATTTATCTAAAAGCTCGGGAGTGTTTATTTCCTTGTACCCTGCTAAACGTTGTTTCATTCTCATATATTCAACTAATCTCTGAAATAATATCCAACCTTTCTCGTGCCAGAATACAGATCCAGGACTTTCCTCTCTAAAATGAAACAAATCCATTTCCTTACCAAGCTTTCTATGGTCTCTTTTTTCTGCTTCTTCCAATCTGTGCAAATAGTCAGCTAGATCTTTTTTTGAGCTCCAACAAGTTCCATAAATTCTCTGAAGCATTTCATTCTTAGAGTCTCCTCTCCAATATGCTCCTGATACTTTTGTTAACTTGAATGCTTTTCCAATCTTTCCTGAAGAAGCCAAATGTGGCCCTCTACATAAATCGTGCCAAGTATCTCCGTGATGGTAAATTGAAAGCTCCTCGCCTTTAGGAATACTTTCAATTATTTCGGCTTTATATTTTTCCCCAATTTTTTTAAAATGACTAATTGCTTTCTTTCTTTCCCATACTTCTCTTCTAGTTTTAACATCTCTATCCACAATTTCTGACATCCTTTTTTCAATTTTATTAAGGTCTTCATTTGTGAAGGGTTCTTCTCTAGCAAAGTCGTAGTAAAAACCATTCTCAATTACCGGCCCAATAGTTACTTGAGTCCCAGGGAAAAGTTCTTGCACTGCCATTGCCATTATGTGCGCAGCATCATGCCTCATAACTTCTAAACCCTCCGTGTCTTTTTGAGTAATGATTTTAACTTTAGAGTCTTTTTTTATTTCAAAACTTAAATCTTTTAATTCCCCATCTACACTCATTATAAGTGCAATTTTCTCTAAAGATTTGCTGATCCTTTTTGTAAGTTCAAAACCATTAATAGATTTTGCGAAAGAAATTTTTTTTCCGTCTAGTAATTGAATTTGAGGCATTTATATATTTAGCAATTTTTTATACTCTCTTAAAGTTGAATCACACATTGTTTCTACATCAAATTTTTTAGATATATTTTTTCTACCCTCATTTCCCATTGTAATCAATGCCTCTGGATCCAGTTCAATTATAGTATTTAGAGCCTTTGCTAGCTCTCGTGGATCATCATGTTTGTATAAAAAACCCGATTTACCATTTAAAATTGTTTCTTTTGAGCCACCTATATCGCTAGCAATAATTGGTTTGCCCATGGATTGTGCTTCTACTGCAACTCTTCCGAAAGCCTCAGGTTCAACTGAAGATGAAACCACCATATCAGCCAAAGAATAGGCTACTGGCATCTCATTACAATGATTAATAAATTTTATTTTTTGTGACATCCTATATCTTTGAACGAGATTGATTAGTTTTTTTTTATAAACTTTTCTTCCTTGGTCAGAACCTAATATAACTGCTTGAAAGTTGGATTGATTAAAATCTTCAATCAGAATATTTAATGCTTCTATAAATTTCTCTTGGCCTTTCCAATAAGTTAATCTTCCAGGCAAAAGAATAACCATTTTACCAGGTGATATCTCCCACTCTTTTTTTAATTTTTCTTGTTTAAGTATTGATACATTTTTTTGATTAAAATAATCAATATTAATTCCTCTAAAAATAACTCTTAATTTTTTTTTTCTATTTAAAAATTCCTTATATTTCTCATTTATGTGATTAAATATGAAATTTGATCCGGCTATAGTCAGTAATGATCTTAACATCACACTATTATATATTTTTTTTAAATAATTTTTAAAATTATAAGTACCATGAAATGTCGTAACAAACTTACTTCTTGTTAAAAAACAAGCAAAAAAACATGACCATGCTGGAGCTCTACTTCTTGCATGTACGATATTTATTCCATTAAACAAAATAAGGATTGACAAAATTAACGTGTTAAAAAAAATTAGAATAGGATTTTTAGAGTGCACTGGCAAACGAAATACCTTAACTTTACTTTTTTTGACAAATTTTAACAATTGTCCACCTGATGTTGCTATAAACGAACCACAATCCTTTTCCGAAAGATAATGTGCAATATCATAACAACCCGTTTCTGCGCCCCCATAACCTAACTTAGGAATTACCTGTAAAACTTTTATTTTAGAACTCATTCTATTTAATATATATTATTAAATAATTTTTTTAACCTTATATGAAAAAATTTAAGTATTTAAGAATTTCTAAGACAAAAAAACTTAGATTTATTGACAATTATTACAACAAAAAACTTTATCTTGTTTTTTTACATGGTTTTATGTCAGATATTGAAGGTCTAAAGCCTCAATCTTTTAAAAAATTTGCTATAAAAAAAAAAATTGGGTTTGTAGCAATGGAGTACTCAGGTCACGGAAAATCTTCAGGAAAGTTTGTTAAATGTAATATAAGCACTTGGACAAACGATGCAAAAAAAATAATAAAAAAGGTAGTGAAAAATAATAATTTTATAATTATTGGTTCCAGTATGGGTTCATGGATCGCTTTAAATTTATTTAAATATTTTAAAAAACAAATTAAAGGATTTATAGGGATAGGGTCAGCTCCTGAATTTTTGGATAAATTAATGTGGAATAAGTTTAGCTTAAAAATAAAAAAAGAAATAAGAAATGAAGGAATATGTTTAATTAAGCATGGAGCTTATGAGTACCCAATTACGTATCAACTAATAAAAGATGGGAGAAAAAATAAAGTACTTAATAAAAAAATTTACAACAAAATAAACGTTACGATGTTTCATGGAAGAAAAGATGAGGTAGTTCCAGTTTCTTTTTCAAGAAAAGTATTAAATATTTTTCAAAAAGCTAAAAAAAAATTAGTTGTATTTAAAAATGGAGATCACAGTCTTTCTGAAAAGAAGTTTTTAAAAAAAATAATAAAAGAATTAGATAATTTTGTTCATTAGATTTTTAATACCTATTCTATAATTGGGATACTTAAGTCTTATCTTTAATTGTCTTTTCATTAAAGTATTGCTCACTTTTTTTGAATCTTTATAAAAATTTTTAATCATCTTATTTTTAAATGCTGAAATTGGAACAGCTTCTATTTTTTTTATTCCTAATAAATTAGCTGCATATTTTGCGACTTCAACATTTGTGGAAGGCTTATCATCCGCTATGTTTAAAATCATATTTTGTTTTTTATTTCTTAGAAGCCTTTTAATAATTTGCGTTAAATCTTCTATTCTTATTCTAGAAAAGAATTTTTTTTCTTTAACATATTTTGGAGATTTTATTATCTTTTTTAAAATATTGCTTTCTTTTGAATAAATTCCTGCAATTCTCAAAATAGATACGTCACGATTAAAATTTTTTCTAAATTTTTTCCATTGAGTTTCAGCTAAAATCCTTTTTTTTCCAATTAGCGTAGTTGATTTTAATTTTGATTTTTCATTAACCCAAGATCCTTTATGATTTCCATAAACACTAGTGGAAGATAGATAAACAAGTTTTTTAAATTTTGCCTTTGTTAATTCTAATTGAAATACTTTCAAGGTAATATCCCCAAAATTATTCGGAGGAATCGAGACTATTATATATTCACAATTTTTTAATATTTTTTTTATTCTTTTATCAAAACTATTATTTTTAAAATAAAAAACTTTAATATTTCTTTTCCCTATTCTTTTATTATATGTTTTTTTCGTAGAAGTAAGATAAAATTTATTTTTTACGTTATTATTAACAAAATATTTTGCTACTTGACCCGCTCCGAAAATAAATATTTTTTTTTTAACCATAATTTTATTTTATTTTATAGATCTCCCAATGTGAAAATTTTTCATAAAATGAATAATTATTCAAAATAAATTGATTTACAATTTTTAAGCTTTTATCAGAATTGTAGAAAATATCTTGGTCTGATTTATAAAGTATAAAAGTAGGTTTTCTCTCATAAATTTTTTTAATAATCTTTTCTTGAATAACTAGAGGAGTTGCGGTCCACATATAATAGAATTTTGAACAGCTGGGTTTTTTTAAAAAATAATATAGCGCTGTTTCATTTGTAAATATTGTGGCACATTTATCTTTTTTTATGAGATTACCAAAATAAGATACTAGTTTTATATATTCCTTGGACATATATTTTTCATCTTCAAAAAGAATTAGCTCATTTATTTCCTTAAAAGATTTCTTTAAATTAAAAACACTCTTATTTTCGTATTTCTTATTAACAAATACTGATAGCAGTACTATTAGAATTAGAAAATAATTTATAATTTTTGCAAATTTAAAAACTTTTTTTTCATATTCAAACTTTTTAAAAAAATAAAACAATCCAACTGTAAAAAAAGTAATAAAAATATAACCAGTAGCTATCCTTATGTGTGGTCCATCAGATCTGCTAAGGCCATAATTAAAATACAAACAAGACACAAGGTACAAAAAAAGAATTGAGATAAAAAAAGAAAGATGTTCATTTTCTTTACAAGAATTAATTAATTTTATAATTAATAATCCAGAAAAAAGGAACAATAAAATTGCTTTCAGTGATCTGCTGTCGAAAGAAAGAAAAGGTGTAGGAAAAACTAAGTCGTGAATATAGTTTAACGTTTTAAAAATTAAAAATGTGTTGTTAGTAAATTCTCTGAATTCATCTGACGAAATGAAAATATAAAAAAATACCCAACCAAAAATAATTGAAAAAATTAATAACAAAAAATTTTTTAATTCAAATTTGAATAAAAAAAATAATAATAAGATAAAGATGAGAGCATTTATATAAACACCGATGTCGATGTACCAAAAGAAACTTATACTGGAGAATAGTCCAATTAAAATAACAAAAAAATATGTTTTATTGTAATATTTTAAAAAATTTAAAAAAATGTATATAAAAGTTAAAAATAAAAAACTACGAGGAGTAAAAATTGGTGCTCCATATCCCTGCAAACTTAAAAATGAAACGCACAATAATAAGAAATAAAAAACTTTAAAGTTTTTCTTAAGGTTTGACAAAGTCGTTAACCTAAAAACAATTAATAAGAGTAAAATTTTATTAAGAAATAAAATAATAATATTTGAAAAACGCGTTATACCGATAGTTTCTAGATCAAAAAATTTCCATAAAAAATAAGGGTAAAATTCTCCAAAAAAGCCTCTTACTATGTAAGATGTTGACCAGAAACCGCCTTCCGATTTTGTATTTTGAGATGCAGATAGCCACATTCCTTCATGGAAAAAATCAACTTTATAATTCATTGTTAAAAAATCTAAAGATAGAAATTCTAAAATTAAAAATATCAAAATACAAAAAAAATAAATTTTTAATTCGAAATCATTTGTTCTCAGATTTACTTGTCTTTCATCGAAAAATAAAACCTTTCTTAAATTAGTAAAAAATTTTTTTTCGGTAATTTGATAAAATAAAATTATTGTTGAAAAAGGAATTAGTAGAAAAATTATAAATCTAATTATATCATTAATAGGGTTTTGTTGAATTTCTAAGGAACCTTCTATTATATTTTTTTTTTCATTACCTAGAGGTATTGAAATATATTCCCAAAGAAAAGTAGAAAGAATAATGGAGCCAACAAAATAAAAATAAAGCTGATATTTTTGTTTCAAAAGTTTAACCAGCTTTTATGTTTTTTAATTTTAAAGTTATTGGGTTTTCTAATTTATCAAGCATTTCTATTGGGCAAATTTGTTTAAAATTATCCACTTCTAAGTCGAAATTATCTAAAATTTGTTTTGCGACCTCTGAATTGGTTTCTTTATAAAAATCCAAAAGATTATCTTTTAAATATTTTTTCCAATATCCTGTTTCTACAGATTGCCAAATTACAGAGCTAGGATTGACGAAATTATCAAAATTATTATGTTTGTCATAAACAAATGCCATTCCCCCTGTCATTCCAGCACCAAAATTATCGCCTACAGGTCCAAGAATAATAGCCGATCCGCCAGTCATATACTCACAACCATGTGCACCACAACCTTCAACTATTGAATTGCTTCCAGAATTTCTTACTGCAAACCTCTCTCCAGCTTGTCCTGAAGCATATAATGTTCCTGAAGTTGCTCCATACAAAACTGTATTACCTAATATTATATTATCATGAGATACAAGATTGCTCTTAAAAGATGGACGAATGACAATTTTTCCTCCTGAAAGACCTTTTCCAACATAATCATTACAATCACCCTCTACTATTAATTTTATACCCTTAATTAAGAAAGAACCCAGTGACTGCCCTGCGGAACCATTTAATTTTATATTTATTGTATTATGATCGAGCTTTTGATTACCAAATTTTTTGTAAACATAATGTGACAATCTTGTTCCTACTGATCTGAAAGTATTTTCAATATTATAATTAAAATTATTCTCTTCTGTTATTTTGATTTTATCTTTTATTTCTGCCCAAATTTTTTCATCTAAAGTTTCAGGTACACTATTAATAATTTTTTCTTTACAATATCTAGGATTTTCTCCTGGGTCTGCTTGAACTAGGAGGGGATTTAAATCTAAATCATCTAAGTTAGGTGCGCCTTTATTTATTTGAGATAATAAATCTGTTCTACCAATTATTTCATTAATAGTTTTGTATCCTAATGAAGCCAAAATTTCTCTAACCTCCATTGCTACAAAAGTAAAAAGGTTTACAACTTTTTCAGGTGTTCCGGTAAATTTTTCCCTTAACGCCTTATCTTGGCTACAAACCCCAACTGGACAAGTGTTAGAATGACATTGTCTAACCATTATACATCCCATCGCCACAAGAGATGCTGTTCCCATTCCATATTCCTCAGCTCCCATCATCGCAGCCACTATTACGTCTCTACCGGTTTTGAGTCCGCCATCAGTTTTTAAAGTTATTTTGTGTCTTAAATTGTTCAGAGTCAAAACTTGGTTTGCTTCTGTTAAACCCATTTCCCAAGGAACCCCAGCATATTTTATACTAGTCTGAGGACTTGCTCCTGTGCCGCCGGAATGGCCTGAAATTAGAATAATATCTGCTTTAGCTTTTGCTACACCCGCAGCAATAGTTCCAATACCCGTAGAAGCAACTAATTTAACGCTTACCCTTGCTTTAGGATTAATTTGTTTTAAATCATAAATTAATTGAGCAAGATCCTCAATTGAGTAAATATCGTGATGAGGAGGTGGAGAAATTAGTGTCACACCAGGAGTTGAATGCCTTAATTTAGCTATTTCATCTGTAACTTTAAAACCAGGTAATTGTCCTCCCTCTCCCGGTTTTGCACCTTGTGCCATCTTAATTTCAATTTCGTTTGCATTATTTAAATAATCAACTGTCACACCAAATCTAGCAGAGGCAATTTGTTTTACTCTTGAGTTTGCCGAATCCCCGTTAGGCATTTTTTTAAATCTATTAGCATCTTCACCACCTTCTCCGCTGCATGATGCTCCTTTAATTCTATTCATCCCAACAGCTAAAACTTCATGTGCCTCTGCTGAAAGAGCTCCATGTGACATGCTTCCACTTCCAAATCTTTTTAAAATTTCATCAACTGACTCGACTTCTTCAATATTAATTGGATCTCTTTTGCTTTTAAATTGAAGTAAATCTCTTAAATTAATTGTTGGTAAACTATGTATGCCTGAAGAGTACTTTTTATATAGATCGTAAGAACCTTGCCCAACTGCACTTTGCAATAAATGTATTAACTGACCTTGATGTTGATGATCTTCACCAGTTTTTCTATAACGGTAAAGTCCTCCAATAGGCAATATAAATGAGCTCTGTTGTGAGAATTTTTCATGTAATTCCCTAATTTTTTTTTCAATACCAATAATCCCAATTCCTGAAATCCTTGAGGACATGCCTGGAAAATAATCTGATACGATAGCTCTACTCAGGCCAACAGCTTCAAAATTACAACCACCTCTATAAGAACTTATTACAGAAATTCCCATTTTTGACATTATTTTCAGAAGACCGGCATCAATAGATTTTTTAAATTTTAAAACACAATTTTGAAAATCTTCTTCTCCGAATAGTTTTTTTTCAAATCTTTGATGGATACTATCTATTGCTAAATATGGATTTATAGTTGTAGCTCCAACCCCAATTAAAACTGCAAATGAATGTGTGTCTAAAGAATCAGCACACTCAACGTTAATAGAACAATAACCTCGTAAAGATTTTTTTACCAGGTGTGAGTGAACCGCACCTACTATAAGCGCACTTGGTATACTTGCTCTTTGCTGAGAAATATTTTTATCAGATAATACAATTGCAGTACTTCCTTCTCTAACAGCAATTTCACACTCTAATTTAATACTTTCTATTCTTTCCTTTAACGATAAATTTATTTTAAAAGTACAATCGATTATTTTGATTTTTTTTGAGAAAATTTTACAAAATTTACTAAATTGAGAATTAGTCAAGATTGGGCTGTCCAAAACATAAATATTTTCTTCAGTAAGATTATCAAAATCTAGAATATTACCAAGATTACCAAACCTTGTTTTTAAACTCATTACTTTATTTTCTCTTAATGAGTCGATTGGAGGATTCGTAACTTGACTAAAGTTTTGTCTAAAATAATGTGATACTGGTCTATAGTGACTAGATAAAACAGCTACGGGTGTATCATCTCCCATAGAACCGGAAGCCTCCTTTCCCTCCTCAGCCATTGGATGTAGAATTAACTCTAGATCCTCTACGCTCATGCCAGTTAAAAATTGTCTTTTTTTTAATTCTTCGCCAGTAAATTTTGGTTTTTCATTATCAGTTGTGATTTTTTTTTCTAAATCAATAATTTGTTTATTGTACTTTTTATAATCTTTAGCCAATAAATCTTTTATCTGTTTATCCTTAAAGAGTTTTCCACGCTTTAAATCAATTGCAATAATTTGACCCGGTCCAAGTTTGCCCTTTTCAGTAATTCTTTCCTCTGGTATTTTAATCATTCCTGTTTCAGAACCAGCAAAGAATAAATTATCTGAAGTAATTGCGTACCTTAGAGGTCGTAAACCATTTCTATCTGTAGAAGCTAAAACCCATTTAGCATCAGTCGCGCAAATAGCAGCTGGACCATCCCAAGGTTCAATAGTGCTGTTAAGAAAGTTGAATAGATCTTGATGATTTTTTGGAACTGTTTTGCTTCTTTTTGACCAAGCGTCAGGTATCATCATTAATTTTATTAAGGGCGCCAGTTTTCCTGAATGTGTTAGTAATTCAAATACATTGTCTAACGCTCCTGAATCTGAAGAGCTTCGTATTACAGGTTTTAAATTTTTCACATTTTTAAATAATTCACTAGACATGTCTTGTTCATGAATTTTCATCCAGTTAATATTTCCTTTAAGTGTATTTATTTCACCATTATGAGCTAAAGTTCTAAAAGGTTGTGCTAAATCCCAACTTGGAAAAGTGTTCGTTGAGTATCTTTGATGAAAAATTGCGAATCTAGAAGTTAAATTTTTGTCATTTAAATCTGGATAAAATTCAGCAAGCATTTCTGCTAAAAACATTCCTTTATAAACTATCGAACGAGAGCTAAATGAACATATATAAAAATTTTTGAGTTGATTTTCTCTTGCAAGTTTTTCTATTTTTTTTCTTGTTTCAAATAAATTTCTTTCAAGATCATTTGTTTGTAAATTCTCATTTTTTTTGAATATTACTTGAGCAATTTCTGGTCTACTTTGTTCAGCTGTTTCTCCTAATACATTTGAATTAAAAGGAACTTGTCTCCATCCATAAATTGAATAGTTCTCGTCTAAAAGTACTGATTCTATTATTTCCCTACATTTTTCTTGCTCTGCATAATCGGTTCTAGGGAGGAAAACCATTCCAACGCAAATTCTTTTAGTTTCATCATAATTATGCCCTGTAGCAATAATTTTTTCCTTAAAAAATTCAGGAGCAATTTCAATTTGTATTCCTGCGCCATCTCCAGATTTTCCATCAGCGTCTACAGCTCCTCTGTGCCAGATTGATTTTAATGCTTCGATACCGTAATCAACTATTTTTCTTGACTTTTTTCCGTCAGTTGTCGCTATCATTCCTACTCCGCAAGCATCATGTTCCATTGATGCATCGTAAGAAAAATTTTCTGAGAGAATTTTTTTATTTTTTAAATACCTGTCCATATAATTAAGCCGCTTTAGTTGATTTTTCAGACTTGATTTTTAAATATTTTTTAATTTGCTCTGCAGCATCTCTTCCGTCTCTAATTGCCCAGACAACCAGTGATGCACCTCTGACTATATCACCCGCAGCAAAAACGCCCTCTAGATTTGTTTGCATCGTCTTTAAATCTATTTTTATTGTTCCCCATTTAGACACTATTAGCTCTTTTTTGCTAAATAATTTAGGCAAATTCTCTGGGTCAAAACCAAGAGATTTTATTACTAAATCTGCAGATAAAATAAATTCAGATCCTGGTTGAACCACTGGTTTTTTTCTTCCTGAAGAATCTGGATCGCCTAAAATCATTTTATTTATTTCTACTTTCTTAACAATTTTATCACCTAGAAATTTTTTAGGACTGCTTAACCACATAAATTCTACACCTTCCTCTATTGCGTTGCCTACCTCTCTCGCAGAGCCTGGCATATTCTCACGATCTCTTCTGTATAAGCATTTTACAGATTTTGCTTTTTGTCTAATAGCAGTTCTAACACAGTCCATTGCTGTATCCCCACCTCCTATAACTATGACATTTTTGCCTTCAGCATTAAGAGTGCCATTATCAAACAAATCAACTTTATCTCCCAATCCTTTTTTATTAGATGCTGTTAAAAATTCCATTGCAGGAAATATATTTTTTAAGTCATGACCTGGAAGATCTATTTCTCTTGCTTTATAAACTCCCGTCGAAATCAAAATAGAATCATGTTTTTCTCTTAATTGATCTAAGGTTTTATTTGTTCCAACTTCAAAATTTTGAACAAATTTTATTCCACTATCTTTAAGAAGCTGCGTTCTTCTTTCAACAACAAATTTTTCTAATTTAAAATTAGGAATACC
>TARA_B100000963_G_scaffold343078_1_pt1 | contig 24165 bp, 19 predicted proteins | sample TARA_B100000963 | Tara Oceans TARA_B100000963 (sample SAMEA2622097) | marine metagenome | biome: marine biome (ENVO:00000447); feature: surface water layer (ENVO:00002042); material: "saline water (ENVO:00002010), including plankton (ENVO:xxxxxxxx)" | depth 5 m | reverse complement strand
ACCTTGTTTTAGCACCAGAAAATGAGTTGTCAATTAAATTGACAACAAAAGAAAATAAAAGTATTGTTGCGGATTATATAACTAAATCCTCTCAAAAAAGTGATTTAGAAAGGCAAGAAAACGTAAAAGACAAAACAGGAGTTTTTACTGGTTCTTATGCAGTCAATCCAATATCCAAAGAGAAAATTCCAATATGGATTGCAGATTATGTATTATCAGGATATGGAACCGGTGCTGTTATGGCTGTGCCAGGACATGACGAGAGAGACTATGAATTTGCAAAAAAATTTAACTTAAAAATTCATAATGTTATCCATCACAAAGACGAAGGTGAGTGTTACACTGGAAATGGAAAAATTATAAATTCAGGTAAGTATAATGGATTGGATAATCAAAAATTTAAAAAAATTGTATGTGATATATTGCAAGAGCGTAAGTTGGGTGAAAAAACTATTAATTATAAATTAAGAGATTGGATCTTCACCAGACAAAGATATTGGGGAGAGCCAATTCCAATAATTTTTGATGGTAAAATTAAAATTCCTTTAAGTGAGAGTGATCTTCCACTCGAGTTACCTGAAGTTGAGTCTTTCAAACCAGCAAGTGATGGGTCATCTCCTTTAGCCAGAAATAAGTCTTGGAAAAATATTTTATTGAATGGAAAAAAATATGAAAGAGAAACCAACACAATGCCCCAATGGGCCGGTTCATGTTGGTATTTTCTAAGATTTTTAGATCCAAGGAACAGTACATCATTTGCTGAAAAAAATAAAATTGACTACTGGATGCCAGTCGATGTTTATATTGGAGGTGCTGAACACGCTGTATTACATCTTCTTTACGCAAGATTTTGGCACAAGGTTTTGTATGATCTAGGACATGTTTCAGGACCAGAACCCTTCAAAAAACTTGTTAATCAAGGTATGATCCTTGGAAATAGTGCATTCATCTATCGAATAAAGAATACCAATACATACGTTTCATATGATCTAATTGAAAAATATGATGTTCAAAAAATTAATATTGATATTGACTTGTTGACTAACAACAATGAGCTCAATTTAGAAACACTCAAAAATTCAGATATTAAGTTCAAAAATGCTGAATATATGTTTAATGAAAAGTTTATTGTCAGTAGAGAGGTTGAAAAAATGTCTAAATCAAAATTTAATGTTGTGAGTCCTGATAAAATATGTGAAAAATATGGTGCAGACACACTGAGAATGTATGAAATGTTTTTGGGTCCATTAGAACAATCTAAGCCCTGGAATATGGACGGAATAACAGGCGTTCATAATTTCTTAAAAAAATTTTGGAATTTATTTCATGATGAAAGTAGATTTAATGTTTTAGATACAAAACCAAATGAAAATTCATTAAAAATTTTACACAAGACAATTAAAAAAGTTAATTCAGATATTGAAAGCTTCTCATTTAATACTTGTGTTAGTGCTTTCATGATTTGTGTAAATGAATTATCATCTTTAAATGAAAAATCGTCTAAGGTTCTTAGAAATTTGTGTTTATTAATGTCACCATTTGCTCCACATATATGTGAAGAAATTTGGTCAAAGTTTGGTGAGTCTAATTCTATATCAAATCAGGATTTTCCAATTCACGATGAGTCATTCCTAATTGAAGATAAATTTGAGTATCCGATTTCATTTAATGGCAAGTTGAGGTTTAAAATGGTTTTTAAGTTAGACTGTGAGTACAGGGATATCGAAAAAGAATTGTCTCAAAATGAAAAAGTGAATAGTTATTTGAATGGGAAAAAAATAAAAAAAATCATTTTCGTTAAAAATAAAATAATCAATATTGTCTTTTAGTTTTTTTGGATGTGAGAAACGATTTTCTTTGCGGTGTTGTTCTCACCAATAATGTTTCTCAATTCCTTATAATCATCCTTAATTTTGTTGTTATTTAATAAATTAGATAATTCCATTTCTATTTTTTTTGGATTAACATCATTTTGAATAAGTTCTTTTACAACTTCCCTCCCCATTATTATGTTGACCAGTGAGATGAACTTAATTTTTACAATAAATTTCGCAAGAAAATAATTTATAAAATTTGTTTTATAACAAACGATTTGAGGAACATTAAAAAGAGCAGTTTCTAATGTTGCAGTTCCACTTGCAACTATTGAGAAGGAAGATGAATTAAGTAGTTTATAAGTTTTATTGAAAATAACCTCTGTATTATTTCCATTTAATATTTTTTCATAAAATTCTTTATCTATGTGAGAAACACCCGCTATTATGAACCTGTAATTGGGGAATTTTTTTATCACTTTTAAAATATCACCTAGAATTTTTTTTATTTCTTGCTTTCTGCTTCCGGGCAATATTGAAATTATAGGTTTTTTTGATTCTATTTTAATTTTATTTGTATGAATAAATTCATCAATATTATTCATAACTGGATTTCCAAAGTAATGAACCTTGTAGTTGTGCTTTTTCTCAAAAAAATCCTTTTCAAATGGTAGGATTACATAAAGCTCATCAATATATTTTTTTAATATATTAACTCTACTCTCTTTCCAAGCCCACACTTGAGGACTGATGTAATAGTAAGTCTTAAATCCTTGTTTTTTGGCCCACTTGGCAATCCTTAAATTGTGACCTGGGTAATCAATAAAAATTATTTTATCAGGATTGAAAAGTTTGATATCTTTCTTACAAAAAGAAAGGTTTTTAAATACTGTAAAAATGTTAATTATGATTTCATAAAAACCCATAAATGATAATTCCTCTAAATTCTTAACAACCTTACTGCCAGATTTTGACATTAGGTCGCCTCCCCAAAGTCTAAAATTGGATTCTGGATCATTTTTTTTTATTTCTTGTATTAGCTTAGAGCCATGAAGATCTCCTGATGCCTCTCCAGCTATAATGTAATATTTCATTTCAAAAATTCCAGTTTTGTAAGTCTTTTAAAACTGAATAGTTAGTTAAATCATGTTGAATAGGTACAATTGAAATGTACCCATTTTTTAAAGCCCACTCATCAGAATCATTTGAATTATCCTTATTAATAAATTCACCTGTTAGCCAATAGTATTCTCTACCTTGCGGATTGGTTCTTTTATCAAACTTTTCAATCCAATGAGCTTTTGCTTGATTACATATTTTGATTCCCTTCATTTCTTTTTCTGTCAATTTTGGAAAATTTACATTTAAAGCGGTTCCAGTTGGAATCCCATTTTTTAAAGACTCAAGTGAAATACTTTTTATAAAACTCTTTATTTGATTAAAATCTGCTTTCCAACTATAATCTAACAATGAAAAACCAATAGCAGGTACACCTTCGATTGAGGCTTCTATAGCAGCACTCATTGTGCCTGAGTAAATAACATTTATTGATGCATTGGACCCGTGATTAACACCTGAGACACACAAATCTGGTTTTCGGTCTAAAATTTCATTGATACCAAGTTTTACACAATCTGCAGGCGTACCAGAACATGAATATTCAATTTGTGGGCCAGTGTCCATAACCACTTTTTGACAATGTAGGGTTGAGTTAATTGTTATAGCATGTCCCATAGCAGATTGTGGACTGTCTGGTGCAATAACAACCACTTCTCCTATTTCATTCATTACATCAATTAGGCATCTAATCCCAGGTGCTGTTATTCCGTCGTCATTAGTGACTAAGATTAATGGTCTTTTTTTATCCAATGGTCTAATTTTTGACAAAAGTAAATAAAAGAAGATATATTCACATTGACTTTGTGTATATAAACCTCAATTAGTTATATTTAATTAAGATATGAGTCTAAGATTTTCAATAATATTCACAATTCTAAGTCTAACTATTTTTGGTTTTACTTTAAAAAAAAACATATTAAGTGATCCAGATAAAGAGAAGGTTTTACTTGAAATAGTAAAGTATGTTGTTGAGAGAGGTCATTACAATTCAATTGAATTAGATGATAATTTTTCTGTAAAAATCTTTGATGATTTCATTTCTAAACTTGATCCACAAAAAAGATTTTTTACAGTAAATGATATTAGAAAACTAAATAGATACAAGTATAGAATTGACGATCAAATAAAAAATTATCAATTAGAATTTTTTGAAGAAACCTACAAGACTTATAATCAAAGAGTAAGCGATGCAAAATTATTTGTAGATAAAGTTTTTGAGACAGATTTTGATTTCAGCGAAGACGAATTCATTGACTTAAATAATGACTCAATTCCATTTTCATTTGGTAAAAATCAACTTTTTGAGAGATGGAGAAAGCAAATAAAATATTCTATCCTTGATATCGTTACTCAAAGATATAGCTCTGACTCATTAGATTTTAATGCAATAAAAACAAATGCCATTTCCACTGTCAAGACAAATACTAATGATTTTTTTGAGTATGCTAATGAGTTGGATAGGGATGATTGGTTTTCTGTATTTGTTAACTCATTTGTTAGTCAATTTGATCCACATACTTTCTATTTCAAGCCTGATGATAAAGAAAAATTTGATGTCAGTATTTCTGGAAAATTTGATGGTATTGGAGCTAGATTATCTAGGGCTGATGGTTATGTAAAAATTGTAGACGTCATAATTGGTGGTCCAGTTTGGAGAGATAAGCTTCTAGATGTTGGTGATGTAATATTAGCTGTTGGACAAGGAGAGGATGAGCTGGTGAGTATTTATGGAATGAAGTTAGACGACTCTATAAAGTTAATCAAAGGTCCTGCAGGAACAGTAGTTACATTAAGAGTAAAAAAAATTGATGGTCAAATTCAAGATGTAAAAATAAAAAGAGATGAGGTTGAGCTTGAAGAAACCTTTGCAAAATCAACAGTAATTTCAAAAAATGATAATAATTATGGGTATATAAGTTTACCCAAATTTTACGCTGATTTTGATAATTACAAAAATAGAAATTCTGCTAATGACGTTAAAAATGAAATTATAAAATTAAAAAATAATGGTATCCAAGGGCTCATACTAGACTTGAGAAATAATGGTGGGGGATCCCTACAAACTGTTGTTGAAATGACAGGCTTATTTATCGAAAAAGGACCTGTTGTTCAAGTTAAATCAATTGGAAACAGAAAAAAGGTGTTGTATGATAAAGACCCGCAAGTTTATTGGGATGGTCCTTTGGTTTTACTAATTAACGAAATGAGTGCATCTGCATCAGAAATTATTTCAGCTGCTTTACAAGATTATAACAGAGCTATAATTATTGGTAGCGAAAAATCATTTGGTAAAGGAACCGTACAAAATATTATTGATTTAAATCGCTTTATTAGTAATACTAATTACGATATGGGCGCTTTAAAAGTTACAACTGATATTTTTTATAGAATTAACGGTGAGTCTGTTCAATTAGAAGGTGTTCAAAGCGACATCATAATACCTGATAGCTATATGTATATTTTCAATGGTGAAAGGGATGAAAAAAATCCTATTAAGTGGGATAAAATAGGTCCTGCAACCTACACCAAATGGAATAAGTACAGCGATAAATTTAACTACGTAAAAGACCAAATCAATAAACAACTAGATCAAAATAAATTAATAAATAATATTTATGATCGAGCTGAATGGATTAGAAACCAGCAAAATCAGAAGAATGTTCCATTGAATATTATTGAATACAAGAAGTACCAAAAAAATAAAAAACAAAAAGCCAGTCAATTTGATAATATTTTGAGATATCAAAATGAATTGAGTTTCAATCTACTAAAAGCAGAAAAACCCTTTATAAAAGCAAATAGAGAGCTATTTGAAGCTAGAGCTAAATGGCATGAAAGTCTATCAAAAGATATTTTTATCGATCAAGCAATTAATGCACTTGACCTAATTGATAATTCTATCAAAACAAATTATATTTTAGCTGTAAATAATAAATCTGAATAATAATCTTGTTTGCTCAAATAATAAAAAAAATTCCATTTTATATTTCAGTATTTATTATTTGTTTATTTGTCTTTCTATCAATTTTTTCTTATTTCATAATCCCTGATAAAACCACAAACGCAAATAGTATAAATTTGATAATTAAATCTAAAAAACCTGGTTTTAAAAAAAAGTTTTTTGAAAATGTTTCTAATGAATATAAATTAAAAGATTTATTTTTTGGTTCTAATATTGGAAATGAATCATATGCTATTGATGATTATGAGATTATAAATGATAGTGTGTTGAAAATTATTAATTATGATGAATTTAATAAATCAGCAATTGATGAAAAAATTATTTCTATAAAAAGCAATAGTAATATACATAATAATGTACACAATATTAATGATTTTATTTATGATAAAAAATTTATTTTTGGAACTGATATTTATGGTAGAGATCTTTTTAGTAGAGTATTATTGGGTGTTAGGGTATCTCTTTCTATAGGGTTTATGGCAGTATTTATTTCCAATTTAATTGGAATCATCTTAGGATTAGTTTCTGGTTATTATGGGGGGCACTTAGATAAAATCATCCTTTGGATAATTAATGTGTTTTGGTCAATTCCTACTCTATTACTTGTAATCGCACTCTCTCTAGTTTTAGGTAAAGGCTTTTGGCAGGTATATATAGCTATTGGTTTGTCTATCTGGGTCGATGTTGCACGGTTAGTTCGTGGAAAGGTAATGTCTGAAAAAAATAAAGATTATGTTTTTGCATCAAAAGTTCTAGGTTATGGTGATTTTAAAATTTTACTTAATAATATATTACCTAACATTCTTCCACCAATCTTAATTTTGTCTGCTGCAAATTTTGCTTCATCTATCCTTCTAGAAAGTGGTCTTTCATTTCTCGGTATTGGTTCGCAGCCACCCATTCCAAGCTGGGGATATATGATCAAAGAAAATTATCAATATATCATTTTTGGTAACTCTTATCTAATTGTCATACCCTCAATCTTTTTAATATCCTTGGTCCTTAGTTTTTATTACTTATCCAATTTTTTTGCCTCTAAAAATATCTGATTTACCATTTACTCTTTTTTTGACTGTCTATTTTTAAATATCCAGTAAATAAAATCATAAATGAAAGTAATGAAGAACCACCGTAACTAATATATGGTAGAGGTATACCAACCGTTGGAAATAATCCAATAACCATTGTAATATTAATTGCAAAATGAAAAAACATTATGGCTATTACAGAATATGAATAAATTTTATAAAATAAACTTGTTTGTTTTATAGTTCTCTCAGTCATCCTCATTAATAGAACAATAAACAATAGTGTAACGAAAACTGAACCAAAAAATCCCCACTCCTCACCAATTGTTGCGAATATGTAGTCACTATGTTGTTCAGGGATAAAATCTCCTTTTGTTTGAGTTCCCTTTAAAAACCCTTGGCCAAATAAACCTCCCGAGTTAAATGCTAATTTTGATTGATTAGCATTATAACCAATTCCTGTAAGATCTTTTTCCAATCCAAGAACAACATTTATTCTGTCTCTATGCCTTTGCTCAAAAAGGTTCTCATAAATGAAAGTCGAAATTAAAATGTTAAATACAGCAAAAACTGTAATATAAACAAGTTTACTTTTTTTAGTTTTTTTATAAATCGAATAAAGAAATATTGTTGAAAAAATTATTCCAATAATCATTAACATTACCCTCATGCCAACTATAATCGTAGCAATAAATAAAATTGAAATAAACATGAAGATATTTAGATAAATTGATGGCAAACCTACAATATGTAAAACCAGGTAAAAACTAAAAAAAACTAATGCTGTACCAGGATCTGGTTGTAATAAAATTAAGACTATAGGAACTAATATTATAATGAAGCTGTAAAATTGAATTTTATAATTTTTAATATCAGAGTGGACATTACTTAAGTATTTTGATATTGCTAAAGCTGTTACAGGCTTCATTAGCTCTGAAGGTTGTAAACTAAACCCAAGAAGATTGAACCATGATTTTGCACCATTTACTTCTTTTCCAAAAAAAAGTAGTAAGATTAATAATAATATCATAGAAATGTAAATAATACTGGCATATTTAAAGTAAAAATTTATATCTAGTAGTATTAGAATAGAGCATATTGAAAATGAAAATAAAACAAAAACCAGTTGCTTTGTAAAAAAATTTTCGATTGAGTTTGAATCACTATAAGAAACCGAATAAATATTGAATAAACCAATAATTATAAGAGAAATAACAATAATTAATGAAGTAAGATCATAGTTTTTAACTTTTAGATTACTCATTAATACTGAAATTAGTAGTTAAATAGGGTTTTAAATATTCTGTAGTTAAATCGCCATCGAGTATATAATTTTCTAACCACTTTCTATTAATTTCCTTTTTCAAATATTTTTCAATAATCAAACTGGATATAGGTGCCGCCCATCTCGATCCCCAATATCCATTTTCAATAAATACACAAATTGCAATTTTTGGGTCATCTGCTGGTGCAAAACCAATAAATATAGAGTGGTCAGTCATTTGTTTTCTTTGTCCATTAACTCTAATGAAATTTTCAGCAGTTCCAGTTTTTCCAGCAATTTTAATGTCTCTAATTTTAGAATTCGTTGCAGTTCCAATATTAATTACATCTATCATTCCATTAATAATTGGTTCAAAATGTTTTGAATCTATAAGTGAAAAGTTTTTTCTCTTGTAGTCATCATTTATTGAATCATTTTCAATTTCCTTTACAAAATGTGGGGTAATATACCAACCACGATTTGCTATAGTAGCCGCAAAATTAGCGAGTTGTATTGGAGTTGTCAGTATTTCACCTTGTCCTATGGAGTTTGATATTGTTGTAACTGCTCTCCATTGATTATTATACCAATTATCATAGTATTGTGAAGATGGTATAAAACCAGGTTGACCTGTTGGATGATCGTATCCTAAATAATTTCCAAATCCAAATGATCTTACATAATGATTCCATTTGTCCAAACCTGCAGATGAACTTTCATAATTTTCAATTATTTCTTTGTAAGTTTTTGCAAAATATGTGTTGCAAGATGTATAAATCGCATTATTAAGATCACTAAACGTTGTCTCCTTAGTGTGACATCTCATGAAAGCATTTTTTGAATAGAAATGCCCTCCTTCACACCTATGTATTGTTTCTTCATTAATAACATTTTCTTGTAAACCAATTAAGGCATTTATGATTTTAAATGTTGAGCCAGGTGCATATTGACCTTGTAGTCCTCTTTCAAATAGTGGTTTACCAATAGAATCGTTTTCAAGTTTTTTGTAATTAATCGATCTGTTTTTATCAATCAAGCTGCTCAAATCATATGATGGAGAATTTATTAGCGCCAATATATCTCCAGTTTTTGGTTCAATTGCGACTATACTTCCTCTCTTATTTTGCATTAATGAATCACCATATTGTTGCAAATCAAGATCAATTGACAGAGTCAAATCTTTAGATGGGATCGGTAAAGTATCATAATCCCCGTTTTTATATGAACCTATTATTCTGTTAAACTTATCTTTTTGAAAAAATTTTACACCTTTTACCCCCCTTAATTTATTTTCATATGTTTTCTCCAAACCCTGTCTCCCAATCATCTCACCAATTTCGTAATAGCTATTTTTTTCAACTTCAGATTTGTTTACTTCACTGATGTATCCAAGTAAATTGGCTGCAGTCAAAGCATTGTAAGTTCTTTTAGATTTTTTCTGTACGAAGAAACCACTGTGTTTCCAAAGTTTTTCCTGAATCGGTGCATATTCATCTTTGGATATATTATTGATTAAAATCGATGCTTTTACATTTGAAAAATTTTTAGCATCTAAAAGTTTTTCATTGAAAACATTTGTATCAATATTAAAGTCTTTTGAAATCAGGATACTATCCTCTAAATTAACATCTGCGGGTACAACCAAAATATCATATGAGAAATCATTAGAAACAATGAGTTTATTATTTCTATCATAAATATATCCTCTTTCAGGAAATTCATATATTTTTTGTACAGATGCATTATTATTAATGAGCTCTGAAGAACTATTTATGACTTGTAAAGAAAATAGTTTAACTATTATTAATATACCAACAGAAATTATTAATAATTGTAATAATTTATCTCTCATTTTTGTAATAGAAAAGTGACAAAATAATAAGTATCAAAGTTATAGAAATTAAACTACTTATTGTCGCATTTCTTAAGATGAGATCCAATTTATAAATTGAAAAAATTTCAACAAAATATAAAACAAAATTATGACTGAATATAACTAAAGATATGTAAGTCAGTTTTTGGTAGATTGTAGTGTTAATCAAGTAATCCCTTACCTTACCGACTTTTCTCATATCAAAGTTACCAAATGAAAAATCAAGTATGTATGGTCTTAAATAGCAAGATATTAATAAACTAAAAGTTATTATACCAAACGAATTTGAAAATGAGTCTAAAAAAATTCCATATAGAAAAATTAAAAAATAATACAAAGACTTATTAATATTTTGAGGAAATATTAATAGAAATATAATATATATATCTGCAGATAAGCCAAATATTAAAATATTATTAAATACAATGATTTGTGCAAGAAAAATAATTATAAAGCGAAAAAAAACTATTGAACTAATTGATCTCATAATCAATTTTTAAAGTCTCTAATTCATTTTTATCATAATTTGAAGTTATGTAAACAGAACTTAAAGATGACAAGTCCTCAAACAACTCAACATCAATCACATAATAATTACTGTCTTCTTTGAGTTCAATATTTTTAACCTTACCAATGGGGATATCCTTTTGAAAAATAAGTGACATTCCACCACTAACTACTGAATCATTAATTTTTATGTTAGCGCTTTTTGGAATATCAAATAATGTCATTATTTTATGATTTTTACCATTCCATTGTAGGCTTCCGAAGTGGTTAGTTCTTTTAATTTTTGAATTTATTTTAATATCGCTATTCAGAATTGAAATAGCGGTTGAGTATTTTGGAGACACTTTATTTATGATCCCAATGATACCATTATTTGTGACTAAACCATCATCTAATTTTACTGAATCATTACTCCCCTTATTAATAATTAAATAATTTCTTGAATGTTTTATGCTATTGGATATAATTTCTGCAATATTGTAATTATAACTTTTTGGTTTGTAAGCAGTATTTGAAGGTATTCCAATAGAGCTAAGTTGTATTTTAAGAGCTAGATTTTCACTTTTTAATCTTTTATTATCACTTTTTAAATTTAGATAGTTGTTAATTTTTTTTGTTTGATTTTTAACGGACGAGATTATGTTATTCGCAAAAAAATTGAATTTAGAATTTTGAAAAAAATTACGATTTATAATAAAAGAAAATGAAATTATTATGAGTACTAGAAAAACAATTTTATCAATTTTTTCAATAAAAAAATTTATAAAATTTCGCATCAAAATTATTTCACTAGTACGCTTCTGTAGCGTTCAATATTTTTTAGAGTGATGCCAGTCCCTCTCACGACAGCTCTCAGTGGATCTTCAGCTATAAATACTGGTAAGTCAGTTTTTTTTGAAATTCTTTTGTCTAGTCCTCTTAGCATTGACCCACCACCTGCTAAATAAATACCTGTATTATAAATATCAGCTGCAAGCTCTGGTGGTGTCTGAGATAGTGTTTCCATGACAGATTCTTCAATTCTAATTATCGATTTATCTAGAGCTTTTGCTATTTCTCTGTATCCGATAGAAATTTCTTTAGGTTTTCCTGAAAGCAAATCTCTGCCTTGCACTAGCATATCATCAGGTGGATTGTCGAGTTCATCAAGAGCAGAGCCAATATTAATTTTTATTTTTTCTGCAGTCCTATCACCAATCGATAAATTGTGTTGTGTTCTCATGTAATAGACTATATCTTCTGTGAATACATCACCAGCAATTTTAACCGATTTATCACATACAATACCAGCTAATGCAATAACTGCGATTTCTGTTGTTCCTCCTCCAATGTCAATTATCATGTTTCCCTTAGGCTGCATTATATCCACACCTATTCCAATTGCAGCAGCCATAGGTTCATGAATTAAATAAACTTCCTTACCATTTACTCTTTCAGCAGACTCTCTAACAGCTCTCATTTCGACCTCCGTTATTCCTGATGGAATACAAATAACCATTTTTAATGCTGGAGAGTAAAACTTTTTATTTAAAGTTGGTATACTTTTAATAAGCTGACCAATCATTTGCTCTGATGCATTAAAGTCAGCAATTACACCATCTTTTAAAGGCCTAACAGTTTCAATATTTTTATGAGTTTTTCCGTGCATCATGTTAGCCTCCTTTCCGACAGCTATTATTTTACCGCTTTTCTGGTCAATAGCAACAATTGATGGACTATCAACAACAACCTTATCATTGTGAATGATTAAAGTATTCGCTGTGCCCAAGTCGATTGCAATTGCTTCAGTCCAAAAATCAAAAAAACTCATTATTTTGTAATTTAATTAAAGTTAATAAAATTAATGTTTAAAGTGTCTAATTCCTGTCATTACCATTGACATATTGTTGTTATTACAAAATTCAATTGATAAGTCATCTTTAATTGAACCCCCAGGCTGAATGACAGATTTGATTCCACTTTTACTTGCAATTTCTACACAATCGGGAAATGGAAAGAATGCGTCACTTGCCATAACTACACCATCTAAATTAAAATTAAACTTTTTGGCTTTTTCAATAGCCTGATTAAGTGCATCAACTCTGGATGTTTGTCCAGTTCCTGATGCTAGTAATTGTAAGTTTTTGGAAAGAACGATGGTGTTAGATTTTGTATGTTTACATATTTTCGATGCGAATAAAAGGTCTGATAACTCAGTATCATTAGGTTTTGAAATTGTTACATACCTTAATTTATCTAAGCTATCAGTAATTAAATCCCTATCCTGAATTAAAAAACCATTTAGACATGTTCTGACAACTTTATTATCAAATTTTTTTCTTTTTAATTTTAAGATTATTCTGTTTTTTTTCTCTTTTAAAATATTGATTGCATCATCGTCAAATTCTGGCGCCATTACCACTTCACAAAATAAACCTTTTATTTCACAAGCTGTTTCATAATTAATTTTTGAGTTAGTAATTAATATTCCTCCAAAAGCAGATACGGGGTCACCAGCTAGGGCATCTAAATAAGCGTCCTTTATATTATCTCTTGTGGCAACACCACACGCATTATTATGTTTTAATATTGCAAATGTTGGTTTTTCATTCCAAAATTCTAGTATCAAATTATAAGCTGAATCTACATCTAATAAATTGTTGTATGATAAATCTTTACCACTTATTTTTTTAAAAATTTCATCAAAGTTACCTTCAAAATAGCCCTCTTGATGAGGATTTTCACCATACCTCAGCTTATATTTATTATTAATATTTCCCTTCATTAAATAGCTATGAATTTGTGTGTCATAATTTGATGAAACTTTAAATGAATTCATTGCATATTCTTTTTTTTTGCTTAGAGGAAAATTACCTTGATTTTGTTCAAGGTCAATTAAAAATTGATCGTATTGATTAATTGAAGAAACACAAACGAGATCATTGTAGTTTTTTGCCGCTGCTCTAATAAGGGAAATTCCACCAATATCAATTTTTTCAATGATTTCTTCATGTGACTTTACATTATTTACGGTTTCTTCAAACGGGTATAAATCTACTATAACAAAATCAATTGAGGGAATTTTAAATTTATTACGTTCATTTATATCATCATCTAACTCTCTGCGATGTAAAATTCCACCAAATATTTTTGGATGCAGAGTTTTAACCCTGCCACCAAAAATTGAAGGGTAATTTGTTAAATTTTCTACTTTTTCAGTTTTAATTCCTCTACTGCTTAAATACTTTTCAGTGCCTCCTGTTGAAATTATTTTTATTTTTAAATCAACGAGTTTCCTCGCAATTTTTTCGATTCCATCTTTATTAAATACTGAAATTAAGGCTGATCTTTCTGTTAGATTTGACATTTAATGTTAATCTGTAAATGTAAGTTATTTTAAAAAAAAAAAAGCTACAAAATTTGTAGCTTTTTTTAAATAAATGAGGAATGTAGAATTACATCATCCCCGGCATTCCTCCTCCACCCATTGGTGGAGCTGCAGGAGTATCCTCTTTAATATCAACTAATGCACATTCTGTAGTAAGAATCATACCAGCAACTGATGCTGCATTTTCAAGTGCAATCCTTGTGACTTTTTTCGGATCAATAATGCCAGATTTAAACAAGTCAACATATTTGTCAGACTTTGCATCATAGCCAAAAGAATCTTTACCTTCTATAACTTTCGAAACAACAACAGAACCTTCACCCCCAGCATTTTCTACAATTGTTCTTAAGGGAGATTCAAGAGCACGTGAAATTATTTGAATACCCGTTGCTTCATCGTCATTATTGGCTTTTAAGCTGTCAAGTTTAGATCTAGACCTTAGTAGAGCGACACCTCCACCAGCAACAATACCTTCCTCAACAGCTGCTCTTGTTGCATGTAAAGCATCATCAACTCTGTCTTTTTTCTCTTTCATTTCAACTTCAGAGGCTGCACCAACATAGAGTACTGCAACTCCACCAGCCAATTTTGCTAATCTCTCCTGTAACTTTTCCTTATCATAATCAGATGTAGTAGTTTCAATCTGAGCTTTTATTTGATTTACTCTTGCTTTAATATCATCTTTTTTACCTGAACCATTTACAATCGTTGTATTATCTTTATCTATGGTTACTCTTTCCGATGTTCCAAGCATCTCAAGTTTCGTGTTTTCAAGTTTAAAGCCCCTTTCTTCAGAAATGACGGTTGCACCAGTTAGTATAGCAATATCTTCTAACATAGCCTTTCTTCTGTCACCAAAACCTGGAGCTTTGACTGCTGCTATTTTTAGGGCTCCTCTCAACTTATTAACAACAAGTGTAGCCAAAGCTTCTCCATCTACATCTTCAGCAATTATAAGCAATGGTTTACCAGATTGGGCAACTGGTTCTAAAATTGGTAAAAGATCCTTCATTGCAGAAATTTTCTTGTCATATAAAAGAATATGCGGATTTTCCAAATCTGCTTCCATTTTTTCAGAATTCGTCACAAAATATGGAGATAAGTATCCTCTGTCAAATTGCATCCCTTCAACAACATCAACGTAAGTATCAGTTCCCTTTGCTTCCTCCACTGTAATTACACCTTCCTTGCCTACCTTTTCAAATGCTTGGGTAATAAGTTCTCCGATAGCATTATCATTGTTTGCAGAAATTGAAGCAATTTGTTTAATTTTTTCTGAGGAGTTTCCAACGGTTTTAGATGATTTGTTCAGAAATTCAACAACGCTCTTTACAGCCTTATCAACACCTCTTTTTAAATCCATTGGATTTGCACCTGCAGTAACATTTTTGAGTCCCTCATTAACAATCGCCTGTGCTAAAATTGTTGCTGTTGTTGTTCCGTCACCAGCTAAATCATTAGTTTTAGATGCTACTTCCTTAACCATTTGTGCACCCATGTTTTGTAAAGCATCCTCAAGTTCAATTTCTTTAGCAACCGTGACACCATCCTTAGTAACTTGGGGGCCACCAAAAGATTTTCCAATAATTACATTTCTTCCTTTTGGTCCCAGAGTAACCTTGACAGCATTGGCTAATGCATCAACACCTTTTTTTAAACCTTCTCTTGCCTCAATATCAAATTGTATTTTTTTTGCCATTTGTATAATTTTTAATGTTAAACGATAGCGAGAATATCACTTTCTCTCATAATTAAATAGTCTTTACCATCCAGTTTTAGTTCAGTCCCTGAGTATTTACCATACAACACAGTCATCCCCTGCTTCAGGGTTACGGGATTATCTTTTGTTCCAGGTCCAACTGAAACAACATTGCCTTTTTGGGGCTTTTCTTTTGCAGTATCAGGTATTATTATGCCTGATGCGGTTTTAGTTTCAGCTTCTAGAGGCTCAACGAGTACTCTGTCTGCCAATGGTTTAATATTTAATTTACTCATATGCTTATTTTTAATATTTTTTTCATCAATCATGCCATTTTATAAAAAGTGTCAATTCATCAAAAAAAAATTGATATTTATGACAGCTTGACATTATTCATTTGTATTTAGATCATCATTTGTGTTTTCCAAAATCTCTTCGATGTCTAATTGTTCTTGATTTTGAATCAATTCAGATTCAAAATTATCAGATTCTGAGTTCAGCGTTATATTGGAAAATAATATAAGTACTAATATTAATGATGCAAGAATCCATGTGGTTTTGTCTAGAAAATCCGTTGTTTTTTTAACTCCACCAATTTGTTGTGTATCGCCACCAAAAGAAGACGATAGTCCACCACCTTTTGGATTTTGAACCATAATTATCAGAATAAGTAAAAAAGATAAAACTATTATTAGTGCAAGAATTACATTAAACATTTTTCAACTTGGTTTTTAAAAAAATTATTTGGTTTGCAAATAAACTGATTTTTTCTGGATATTTCAAACTCAAAATTTCATAAGCTCTTAAAGCTTCTTTAAATTTTTTCTGCTCAATATATAGCTCAGCAAGTGTTTCAGTCATGTAATCCTCTTTTTTAATTTTTTTTCTCTTAACTTTTTTTAAATCATTAAAAAGACCAAAAATCACATCACTATTGGAATTATAATCTTCAGTTTTAATTAATGGTTTGGTTAATTTAATCCACTCAACAAATGACTTTTTATTATCGATAGACTTCTCCTTTAAGTCTTTCAATACTTCAAATTTTTGTTCATCATTTAAAATTTCATTTTGAATTATTTCAAAAAGGTAGGATCTATTTGAAATTTGTGTTGCACATATTTCTAGATTTTCAACATAATCTAAACTGTTATATTTCTTTGAAAGTATTAGGTTTATTACTTTGAAAGGGATAAATACAGGGTATTTTTTTGATAGTTTCTTGAAAATTTGTTGATCACTTTTCTTTAGACTTTTAATATCGTCTAGTTTTTTTAAAATCTCTGTTTTTGAAATATCTACCATTTTGCTAATGAGGCATTAAATATGTCTTGCGTTATTCTCTCAAAAATAATTTCATGTGCCTCATTTTTAACACTAATTAGTTGTTGTTCAGCAGGGAAATCATAATAAAATGAGAATCTCCTTTCAAAATTATCCTCCTCTTTTTTGAAATTTGAAAAAATAACATTTACTGTGATTGTTAATCTGTTTTGTGCTGCATCTAAGTTTGCAGTTGCAGTCATTGGACTAACCCTGTACTCTATTATTTCCCCTTCGTAAACCAAGTCTCCGCTACTTTGTAACATTTCCAAATTTGTTTGATTTTCAAGTATATTTTGTAACGCGATTGTGAAGTCTCTATCAAGACCAGGTTCAAAAATTGATCCGACATTATTTCCTGAATTATTTTCAAAAAGATTAACTTGAAAAGATTCTGTTCCCTCAGGAATTGATGCCCCAGTGAATGAGTAATTTCCACAACCAATAGTTAAAAAGGTCAATAGAGACAGAGTATATAATTTACATTTCAATATCATACTGTTTGATTTTTCTATAGAGAGTTCTTTCACTAATACCCAATTCTTTTGCCGCAATCTTTCTCTTACCCTTGCTTTTTTCAAGAGCTTTGATAATTAATTCAATTTCATTATGCTGTATGGATAATGTTTCTTCTTCTAATACCTCCTCTGCATAGGAAAATTTATCAGGATGATTTTGATGTATTTCATTTTCATAATTTTCTTCATTTTTAGAGTAAAAATCATCATTTTTTGAAATTAAATCATTAAAGTCACTCAATTTATCTGAACCTTTATCGTCAACTTTTATATAATTTGTAATCTTTTTTAATTCATTTAGATCTTTTTTCATATCAAACAGGATTTTATAGAGAATTTCTCTTTCAGAACTAAAATCACTATTACTATTTTCATTTTTTTGAATTAATGCTGGAAGATTTGTTCTTGGTTCAGGTAAATAAGTGCTTAGTAAATTATAATCAATTGACCTGTTCTTCTCGAGCACAGAGAGCTGTTCAGTTATATTTTTTAATTGCCTAATATTCCCATTCCAAACGTGGCTTTTTAGAAGGTTTTCTGCTTTTACATCTAAACGTATGGTGGGCATATTATATTTTTTTGCGAAGTCAGATGCAAACTTTCTAAACAATAATATTATGTCTTCTTTTCTGTTTCTTAGCGGAGGAACATCAATCTCAACAGTACTAAGCCTGTAATATAAATCTTCTCTAAATTTTCCTTTAGAAATTGCATCATGCATGTTTACATTAGTTGCTGCAACAATTCTTACATCTGTTTTTTGGGGTTTTGATGATCCAACTCTTATAAATTCACCACTTTCTAAGACTCTAAGTAATCTAACTTGGGTGCTAAGTGGTAGTTCACCAACCTCGTCCAAAAATATTGTTCCGCCACTGGCAACCTCAAAATAGCCAGCTCTATCAGTAGTGGCACCTGTAAAAGCGCCTTTAATATGACCAAAGAGTTCGGAGTCAATTGTGCCTTCAGGTATAGCCCCACAGTTTACAGCTATATACTTGTTATGTTTTCTGTGAGAAAATTGATGAATAATTTTAGGAAAAACTTCTTTACCAACTCCACTCTCACCCATAACTAGTACCGTAATATCTGTTGGTGAAACTTTTAGTGATTTTTCAATTGCCCTATTTAATGAATGGTCATTTCCAATTATCGAAAATCTTTGTTTTATATTTTGTATTTCAGAATTCATAATTTCAACTTCTTCCTATCAATGTTGTCGATGTATTGTCAATTATTTTAACACTAACCATATCACCAGGTTTGTGATTTTTTTTTGGAAAAACAACCATTATGTTTTGGCTGTTTCTACCGCACCAAAACTTGCTAGATTTTTTTGACTCTTTCTCAATTAAAACTTCACAATTTGTACCAGCATAATCTTTTAAATTATTAAAACTATGTTTTTGTTGTAAGTCAATGATTTCTTGTAGCCTTTTTTGTTTTATTTTTTCCGGAACATTGTCATCTAGTTTTTTATAGGCTGGTGTCCCTGGCCTTTCAGAATACTTGAACATGAATCCAAAATCATATTTAACATAATTCATTAATTCCAGAGTCAATTTATGATCATCCTCACTTTCATTAGGAAATCCAGTTATCATATCATGTGAAATTCCACAATTAGGAATGATTCTCCTAATTCTGTTAATGAGCTCTTTGTACTCGTTAATTGTATGTTTTCTATTCATTAAACTCAAAATCTTATCGCTACCAGATTGAACTGGAAGGTGAATGTGTTTGCAAATATTTTTATGTTTGGCCATAACATTTAAAACATCTTCAGACATGTCCTGTGGATTTGATGTTGTAAACCTTATCCTCATGCTTTTGAAATTTGTAGCAATTAATTCTAAAAGTTTAGAAAAAGATAAAGATGATTTTTTTTGCAATTCAGTAGCATGCTTAAAATCCTTCTTGAGTCCACCTCCGTACCATAAATAACTATCAACGTTTTGTCCAAGTAGAGTTATCTCGCAATAACCCTCATTTTTTAATTTTAAGATCTCTTTAATTATACTTTTTGGATCTCTACTTCTTTCTCTACCTCTTGTGAAGGGTACGACACAGAACGTGCACATGTTGTCACATCCTCGAGTGATAGATACAAACGCTGATATTCCATTACTTTTTAATCTTGATGGGTCAATATCTCCATATGTCTCATCTTTGGATAAAAGGACGTTAACTGCATTATTACCAATCTCAACATCACGCAAAAGATTTGGGATATCTCTGTATGCATCAGGTCCCACAACCAAATCAACCATTTTTTCCTCCAGTAGGAATTTTTCTTTAAGTCTTTCAGCCATGCAACCTAATACTCCAATTTTTAAGTTCGAGTTTTTCTTTTTCAATTTTTTGAATGACTGAAGTTTTTTTCTGATTGTTAGTTCAGCTTTTTCTCTAATTGAGCAAGTGTTAAGCAGTATTAAGTCTGAATTTATGTGATCGTCAGATGATTGATATCCATTATCATTTAATATTGAGGATACAACTTCAGAGTCAGAAAAATTCATTTGACAACCATATGTTATGATTGTGTATTTTTTCTTATTATCAACAGCTGTTAGCATAGATTTAATATGATGGCAAATATAAAAAAACCTGACAAAGTGTCGTGTTTTTTTATTTTTTGATTGATATTTTTTTTTTCAATTGGCACAGGACTTGATGTTTAGACATTTCACAACCTTAAAAAAAAAACGTATACATTTGTCAACCAATTTTTAAAAATGTCAAAAAATTTAGTTATAGTTGAATCACCTGCAAAAGCAAAAACAATAGAAAAGTTTTTAGGAAAAGATTTTAAAGTTGTCTCTAGTAATGGACATATTGCAGACCTACCATCTAAAGAATTGGGAATTAATATTGATAAAAACTACGAACCAAAATATATCGTTAATTCTGATAAAAAAGATATTGTGCGAAAACTAAAAAAAGAGTCAAAATCAGCTGAAATGGTATGGTTGGCTAGCGATGAAGATCGGGAAGGAGAAGCAATAGCATGGCATCTTTATGAACTTCTTGGTCTTAACAAAAGTAATACTAAAAGGATAGTTTTTCGAGAGATAACTAAAAATGCTGTTTTAAATTCAATTGAAAATCCAAGAGAAATAAATGAATGTCTTGTTGATGCTCAACAGGCTAGAAGAGTTTTGGACAGATTAGTTGGTTATAAAATTTCACCAGTTTTATGGAGAAAGGTTAAAGGTGGTTTGTCTGCAGGAAGGGTTCAATCTGTTGCTTTAAGACTTATTGCTGATAAGGAAAAGGAAATAGAAAATTTTAAACCCGAAAAGTCCTTCAAAATAACTGCTGAATTTTCTACAGATGATGGAAAAATGTTTAAGTCAAAACACAAATCAAAAATTGACAAAAATATTGACCTGGATAAATTAACAAGTTCGTTAAGGGATTCTTCATTCAAAGTAATTGACATAAGGAAAAGTCCATTATCAAGAAAACCTTCTCCACCATTTACTACATCAACACTACAACAAGAGGCATCGCGAAGATTGGGATTCCCAGTTTCTAAAACCATGCGTACAGCTCAAAAATTATATGAAGAAGGACACATCACTTACATGAGAACGGATAGTGTTACATTATCAAATGAAGCTAAAAAAGCTGTTAATAATAAAATCCTAAATGAATTTGGTGAAAAATATCTTTGTGAAAGAACCTACACCAATAAATCAAAAAACGCTCAACAAGCTCATGAGGCAGTTAGACCAACTAATTTTGAAAATAAAAATGTTTCTGTTGACTTGGATCAAACGAAGCTGTATGATTTAATTTGGAAAAGAACTGTCGCTAGTCAAATGTCTAATGCAAAAATTGATAAAACCTATGTTACTATCGAAACTGATAAAATTGATATTCCCTTTTCAACTGAAGGCGAAGTCATCGATTTTGACGGGTTTATGAAAGTATACAATCACATAAGAGAAACAGAAGCTAAGGAAGAATCATTTGATAATGACTTACCCAATCTAAATATTGGAGAAGGTTTAAATAAAAAAATCGTACTCATAACAGAAAGTTACACTAGACCACCCTTTAGATTTACAGAGGCGACTTTAGTAAAAAAAATGGAGGAATTAGGTATTGGTAGACCATCTACATATGCTCCTACAATTACGACTGTAATAAATAGAAAATATATTTTTAAGGGCACAAATGATGCTAAGAAAAGGGAGATATTACAGATTACAATTGATGATAAAATTGAAAAAAATACAATTGAGGAATCATATGATTCGAATAAAGGTAAACTAGTTCCTTCAGAGGTGGGAAAATTAGTTAACGAATTTTTATGTAATAATTTTAAAAATATTATAGATTATAATTTTACAGCTGATGTTGAAAATAACTTTGATTTAATAGCTTCTGGAAAAAAACAATGGAAAGAAATTATTAATGAATTTTACAATCCCTTTAGTGATAGAGTCTCTGAAGTTGAGAAAAATGCCAAGAGAGAAACTGGGGAAAGAATATTAGGAATTGATCCAAAAACTGGAAGACAAGTTAGCGTTAAATTGGGTAAGTTTGGTCCAATGGTTCAAATTGGAAAGGTCGATGATGAAGAAAAACCACTTTTTGCTAGCTTATTACCTGATCAACAGATTAGTAGTGTAACAATCAAAGATGCATTAAAGTTATTCGAACTTCCATTTAAGGTCGGTGAATATGAAGGTGAAGATGTTATTTCTAACATTGGAAGATATGGTCCTTACATAAAATATCAAAACACTTTTATATCAATTCCCCAAGGATTTTCTCCATTCACAATTTCAATTGAAAAATCCGTTGAACTAATAATAAATAAGTTGAAAGAAAACAAACCAATAACTAATTATGAAGGTTTTGATGTGACAAAAGGTAAGGGAAGGTTTGGGCCATATATAAAATGGAATGGTACCTTCATTAATGTAAATAAAAACTATGATTTTGAAAATCTTTCCGAAGATGATTGCATAAAATTGATTGTTGAAAAAAAGGCCAAGGACGCTGAAAAAATATTAAAAGTTTGGGATTCTGAGAAAATTTCAATAGAAAAAGGACGATGGGGAAAAATTTATATAATTAAAGGAAAATCTAAAATTCCAATTTCAAAAGATATTGATGTTGATTCTATTGACTTAAAGACTGCAAAAAGTTATTTTAGAAAAAAATAATAATATTGATAAAAGACTACTTCATTTCTCTATGTGATTTTAAAGAATTTGTAAATGAACTAAACAATAATTCGCTAGGTAGAAATATTGTTATCAATGGAATTGACGATTTTGATTTAGACCAATCATTTGACCTAGCAATTTTTTCAATAAATGATTTGCAAATTGATCAAGAAAATTTATCAGATTACACCAAAAAGATTAGAAAAAAAATATACAGTTTATCCAATGGAGGCTGGAATTTAAAGATATTAGATCTTGGTATTTTCAATAAAGGTAATCAACACTCTGATAGCCAGTTTGCTATTAATGAAATTTTAAATCAATTATCAATTTTAAAAGTAAAAGCATTAGTTATAAACCTTGGTAACAACTTGCTGTTTGATTTTTATCACGCATCTAAACAAAATAATAATTTAGTAAATATAGTATCAGTTGACAATAAGTTTCCCGATAATTCATTAATAAGAAAAATTTTAGATGATGATAATTGCAAACTTGGCGAATATTCTTGTGTTGCTTATCAGAAGCATATCAATAATATCGATGAAATGGATCTCTTTAAAAACATGTTGTTTGAAACGTACAGCTTGGGTAAAATAAAAAACAAAGTAGCCAATACTGAACCAATTTTCAGAAATTCAAATTTGATGGATATTAATATTCGTGCAGTAAAGTCTGGTGACATCAATAATTCTCATGAATTCACAAATGGATTATCCTCATATGAGTTCTGTATTCTAAGTAGGTTTGCGGGCTTATCTAGTAATTTAGATTTAATTTCCTTTTCTTCATCTTATCAAACTTCTGCGATTTCATCATTAATTTCTGAGGGTATATGGTATGCAATTGATGGTATGAATAATGTTATTGATGAAAATGTAGATCTTAATTCAGAAAACTTTGTAATATATAATGTTACGGTCAACAATCATGATTTGAAATTCGTTAAAAGTTCAATAACAAACAGATGGTGGGTAAGCATAGAAAATATCAACCTTGTAGAGATGGAAAAATCATATATTCCGTGTGTTGAAGATGATTACTTATTGTCGAGAAACTCTATTTTGTCAGACAGGATTTTATTGAGAATAAAAAATAAAATAAGCTAAAATTAAATCAAAAGTATTATTTTAGGGTCCAATTTTTGATATTGTATCTATAATATAGTATGAAAAAGACCTTATTATTTATAACATTTATTTTTCTAATGTTGTCCTGCTCAAAGGATGATAGAGGCGATTTGGTTGGAGTTAAAGCATCAAAATTTTTTCCAAATAAACCTCAAGGAATGGTTTTAATACCTTCTGGCTCTTTTGTTATGGGTCCCTCTAACCCGAATGCCTACATGGATCAAAACCCTACACTGAAAACAGTTTCACTCAAAGCATTTTACATGGATGAAACGGAGATTTCTAACAGCGAATACAGACAGTTTGTTAATTGGGTTAGAGACTCAGTTGTTAGAGACGAACTTGCAAGAGCAGCATATGAAAAAATTGGTGAGGAAT
>TARA_B100000963_G_scaffold278688_1_pt1 | contig 24233 bp, 29 predicted proteins | sample TARA_B100000963 | Tara Oceans TARA_B100000963 (sample SAMEA2622097) | marine metagenome | biome: marine biome (ENVO:00000447); feature: surface water layer (ENVO:00002042); material: "saline water (ENVO:00002010), including plankton (ENVO:xxxxxxxx)" | depth 5 m | reverse complement strand
AAATGGGAAAAATAAAGGGTTTTTAAATACAACGTGAAATTGAATCTAGAAAGTGTCATTGATTTTATTAAATCTGCAAGAGAATACCTATTTCCGCTCAAGAAAATTACAAACAAATTTAGCAAAATAAATTCAGACAATGATTTGCAAAATTTTATTCAAGAAAGGTCAGCACATGTAACTCAGACAACTTTATATGGATATTTAAAAACTCGAATGGGCCACAAGTTTACAGTGATGGTTACAGATAATGAATTTTCAAAATCAATCAACATTGCTAAGTGGAATATATATGTAGTAGCTATTTCGGATTTAACATTTTATACATTTTCATATTTAATTAATCAAAAGAATTTAAAACAGAATAATGCTTCAGATATTTTTCACAATATAATTAACGGTGAGCTAAAAAACGGTTTAGATGAAAAAATTTATAATGAGGCGAAAAAAAAATTTGATTTAAAGATTAATAGTATAAACTGGAGTTCATATTATTTAGAAAATCCATTTAGAGAAAGTGGATTTGCACTTTATTATTGGTCTCCTATAGCGGATGAACTAAAAAAATTAGATAAAGATATTGTTTTAAATTCGATTAAATTAAAATGGAATCTTGTAGAAAACGAGTTTAAAGATTTAACGAAGGATTTAAAATTAAATTAACCTTTATTCTGTCTGTTTTGAATTAAAGATTCCACTACGCTCGGATCAGCTAATGTAGTTGTGTCACCTAAATTGTCAGGTTCATTGGCTGCAATTTTTCTAAGTATCCTTCTCATAATTTTTCCTGATCTAGTTTTGGGTAAGCCAGGAGCAAATTGAACAACATCTGGGGTAGCTATTGGACCAATTTGTTTACGCACCCAAAGCTTAAGATCTCTTTCAAGATCCCCAGTAGCTTGTTCGCCAACGTTAAGAGTTACGTAGCAATATAATCCATTTCCTTTAATACTGTGTGGAAAACCAACTACGGCAGCCTCGGCAACTTTTGGGTGGGCAACAAAGGCACTTTCAATTTCTGCTGTTCCAAGATTATGACCTGATACAATTATTACATCGTCCACTCTACCAGTTATCCAGTAGTATCCATCTTTATCTCTTCTACAGCCATCTCCAGTAAAGTATTTACCATCATATTGTGAAAAATAAGTATCGATAAATCTTTGATGGTCTCCGAACACTGTTCTCATTTGCCCCGGCCAGGATTGAGCCATACATAGCCGGCCTTTACCTTCGCCCTTTATTATTTTTCCATCTTGGTCTACCAAGAGCGGTTTTATTCCGTAAAATGGCTTTGTAGCTGAGCCTGGTTTTAAATCGATAGCACCTGGTTGTGGAGCTATCAATATTCCACCTGTCTCTGTTTGCCACCAAGTATCAACAATTGGACACCTGGAATCACCAACTGTTTTGTAATACCACATCCACGCCTCTGGATTTATAGGTTCTCCAACAGTTCCGAGTAATTTGAGAGATTTTCTACTGGTTTTTTTAACTGGTTTATCGCCTTCTCTCATCAATGCTCTAATTGCAGTTGGCGCAGTGTAAAAAATATTTACTTTATATTTATCAACGATTTGCCACCACCTAGAACTATCTGGGTAATTAGGTACTCCTTCGAACATTATTGTAGTTGCGCCATTAGCGAGAGGACCGTAAATAATATAACTATGACCAGTTACCCATCCAATATCAGCTGTGCACCAGTAAACATCATTACTTTTATAATCAAATATATATTGATGGGTCATTGATGCATAAACCATATAGCCTCCTGTGGTATGAAGAACACCTTTTGGTTTTCCAGTTGAACCTGAAGTATAAAGAATAAATAATGGATCTTCAGCGCTCATTTCTTCCGGATCACATTTATTTGAGGCTGAAGAAATCATTTCTTTATAAGATATATCTCTATCATCATTCCAATCTACTTGATTCCCAGTTCTTTGAACAACAACACATTTTTTTACATCTGGACATTGCGTTAGGGCTTCATCTGCAATTTTCTTTAAAGGAATTATCTTACCACCTCTAACTCCCTCATCAGCGGTAATTAAAAAATCAGACTCACAATCATTAATCCTTGTTGCTATAGAGTCAGGAGAAAACCCACCAAATATTATTGAATGTACAGCTCCTATTCTCGCGCATGCTAACATTACATAAGCAAGCTCAGGTATCATTGTAAGATAGATAGTTACTCTATCGCCTTTTTGTACACCTATACTTTTTAATCCGTTAGCGGCTTTACAAACATTTTGATGAAGTTCTTTATACGAAATTTTTTTAGTATTTGCTGGATCATCCCCAACCCAAATTATTGCAGTTTTTTTTGCATTCTTTTTTAAATGCCTATCAATACAATTCGCCGAAGCATTTAATGTACCGTCATAGTACCATTTTATTTTTACTTCTTCCTTGCTGTATTTAACATCCTTGATTTTAGAATATTTTTTTATCCAAGTTATTCTTTTGCCTTCTTTGGCCCAAAATTTTTCATTCTCTTTTATTGAAAGCTTGTATTTTTTTTTATATTTGGAATCATTAACATAAGCATGATTTGCCCAATTATCCGAAACTTTGATTACTGTGTTACCGTCACTATCTTTTGAATGTACTAGAGTTTTTAAAGCCTTTTTTTTTCTTGAAGATCTTCCTTTTTTAGATTTTCTAGATTTTCTTTTCTTGTTTTTATATTTTTTTATTTTTCTAGATTTTCTCTTAAATTTTTTTGTTTTCCTAGATCTTTTTGATTTTTTTATCTTCTTCTTTCTTTTTGCCACTTTAAACCTCTCTTAAATTTTTTTAATTTTACCCATCTTATATATAATTTTCCAGCTTTTAAAATCTATAGGCATGACTGATAATCTGCTCTGTTTTATTAGAGGTAAATGAGAAATATCCTTGTTTTTTTTAATAATTTCCAATGATATTGGTGAACTAAACTTTTCAACAAACCTAACCTGAACAGCAAAAAATTTTTTTTTAGCATCAGTTTTATCGATAAAAGCCTTTTTGATTACTTTTACAACCCCTACTATTTCTTTACCGATATTAGAATGATAGAAAAAACATTTATCTCCTACTATCATTTTTTTTAAATTATTATTAGCCTGGTAATTTCTAACTCCGTCCCAAGAAGCGCCTTTTTTCCCGGCTTTTTTTTGTTGCTCAATTGACCATACGTCTGGCTCAGACTTTAATAACCAATAACTCATTATAATTTTAGTCCTGGACCTTTCATGAATGGCGCATTCTTATCTAAAGGCCATCTCGATTTTACTGGTTCATTGGTATTGCTTAATAAGTTTTTTTTAAATCTTTTAATTCCAGCAAAAGCTATCATTGCTGCATTATCCCCACAAAAAATTTGACTGGGATAAATGGTTTCAAATTTCATTTCATCAGAAAGTTTAGTAAGATTTTCTCTAATTGATTTATTTGCAGCGACACCTCCAGCAACAACCATTTTAATATTTTTTTCTTTGGTTTTATCTTGAAACTTTTTAACTGCTATTTTTGTTTTTTTATATAAAATTTTGTTTATTGTGTTTTGAAAAGATGCAGCAAGGTTATATTTTAGTTTTTTATTATCACTAGTTTTTTTTGTTTCTCTTAAGACAGCAGTTTTTAAACCTGCAAAAGATAAATTACATCCTGCTTTATTAATAATAGGTTCAGGTAGTTTAAAGTAATTTTTATCGCCCAGCTTAGCAAATCTTTCTACTGCTGGTCCGCCAGGATAACCTAAGTCAAGCATTTTTGCGGTTTTATCAAATGCTTCACCCAAAGCATCGTCAATAGTCGTGCCCAATTGTTCATAATGATTTACGTCTTTCACGATTAGATACTGAGTGTGTCCTCCTGATATTAACAAAAGAAGATAAGGAAATTCAATTTTTTTTTCCAAGCCCGGGCTTAGCGCATGGCCCTCTAAATGGTTTACTGCTACAAACGGTTTATTAGAAAATGCTGCAATGGATTTACCAATATTTAAACCAACAGTGAGACAAACAATTAATCCTGGACCAGCTGTAGCTGCAACACCATCAAGATTATCTATCGAAGTTTTGCCATCTATTAAGGCCTTATTGATTATAAACTCAATATTCTCTAAATGCGACCTTGCTGCTAATTCAGGTACAACTCCTCCATATTCTTTATGTTCTTTGATTTGACTAGATATTACATTAGACAGTATGTCCACTGTACCATCTGCTTTTTCTCTAATAACAGCAGCAGCAGTTTCATCACAACTTGTCTCAATTCCTAAAAAAGTAATTTCTTTTTTCATTATAACTAAGTAAAAATTAAAAATAGTATAAAATATATTTAATAAATTTATAGTTTAATAATGAAAAAAATTACAGTTGGTTCTAGAGGAAGTCGTTTATCTCAAGTATATGCAAAAAAGGTCAAAAATCTAATTGTCCAAACTAATGATGATATTAACGATAGCGATGTATTGATTAAAGCGATTAAAACATCGGGGGATATAAAAAGTAATATTAAATTGTCAGAAATAGGTGGTAAGAAGTTATTCTGCAAAGAAATAGAGGAAGATTTGTTAGCCAATAATATTGATTGTGCAGTACATGCTTTAAAAGACATGGAGTCCGAGGAGCATAAAGATTTAGTTATTGTTGCGTTTATAAAAAGAAATGATCCAAGGGAGGCACTTTTAAGTGAAAAAATAAAAAAACTTGAAGAGCTCAAAGACAACTTAATAATAGGTTCAAGCTCAAGAAGAAGAGAACTTCAAATTAAAAAAAATTATAAGAACGTTTCATTTATTAATATGAGAGGAAACGTTGACACTAGAATAAAAAAATTATCGGACCAAAACCTCGATGGAATTATTTTGGCGGCTGCTGGAGTAAAAAGTTTGAACTTACAAAACAAAATAAGTTTTATCTTTGAACCAGAACAAATGCTTCCAGCAGTTGGTCAGGGAATAATAGCTGTTCAATGTAGAAAAAATGACAATCGTATGAAAGAAATTTTAAAAAAAATTAACGACAATGAAACTTATCTATGTGCCCTAGCAGAAAGAACCATGCTAAAAACAATTGGTGGAAATTGCGAAACGGCGGTTGGTGGTCTCGCATCTATTAATGGTAAAGAGTTAAGTTTATTAACAGAACTATATTCAGATAATGGTGATGAATGTTTTAGTTATGAGACAAAAGGAGAAGGCAGAAATGCTATCAACATTGGAAAATCAGCAGGAGAAAAACTATTAAAATTAGCAGGATCAAAATTTAAAAAAAGATGAATATTTTAATCACAAGACCTTTAATAGAGTCAGAGGATTTAATGAGAAAGCTTTTTTCGTTAGGACATAATATTATTCATTTGCCAACTTTAAAAATTATTCCGATTAATATGGAACCCTTAGACGCTAAAAATTTTGACGCCATGATCTTTACTAGTGCAAATGCAATTAGAAACTTAAAAATCAAAAATATTAACCACAACAAACCTTGTTTTTGTGTAGGTGCAATTACTGAAAAAATTTTGAGGAAAGCAGGCTATAAAAATACTTTTTCAGCAGGGGGCACAGTTAATGCTCTTAAAAATTTAATAGTTAATTCAAATCTAATTAATGAAAATTCTAAAATACTTTATTTTTGTGGTGATCATTTAAGTTTTGATTTACATGCAGATCTTATCAGTGAAGGTTTGCAAGTAGAAAAGATTATCAATTATAAGTCGGAAAAAATTACTGATTTAAACAATGAGAGCCTAAAGATAGTTATAAACCATCCTCCTAACCTGGTATTTGTATATTCACTGCGAAGTGCACAAAGTTTTATCTCAATAGCAAAAAATTATTCTCTCTTGCAATTAATGACAGAGTCCAAAGTTATGTGTATAAGTAGTAAAGTTTTGGAGGAATTTAAAATTGCAGGCTGGAAAAATCTTGAGATTTTCCACCCTGGAGAAGAGCTTTTAAAAATAAGATAGTGAGTTTATTTAATGGAAATATTGGTAAAATTTAAAGATTTGTTCATTGAAGTTTGGAAAGATGGAGTTTCCGGGGTAAATATTTCTGAAATAGTAATTGCCTTATTAATATTCATATTTTTTCTTTTCTTAAGAGGTTTTTTTTCAAAATTTGTTATTAAACGTTTAGAGAGATACGTATCAAAAACTACTAATAAATTTGATAACTCGCTTGTTTCTTCTATGGAGGGGCCCGCTAAATTTTTTCCAGTTGTTTTTGGTTTTTTTATAGCTACTAGCTATCTTACTCTTGAGAGCGACGCTGCAAATTTCATTGAAACAGTAAATAAATCATTGATTACTATTTTGATATTTTGGACCTTTCATCAAATTATTGGCCCTCTTTCTGTGGTAATCAGATCTGTTGGTGATTTATTATCAAGAGACTTAATAAATTGGATTATCAAAGCAGTTAAAGTTTTAATTTTTATTTTAGGAATAGCTGCAGTTTTAGAATTATGGGGAATTAAAATTGGTCCAATAATAGCAGGATTAGGATTATTTGGAGTTGCAGTAGCTTTAGGTGCTCAAGATTTATTTAAAAATTTAATATCAGGTATATTAGTTTTAGTTGAAAGAAGGTTTAAAGTTGGAGATTGGATATTTGTTGATGGTGTAATTGAGGGTGTAGTAGAGAACATTGGATTTAGATCTACTGTTGTCAGAAGATTTGACAAATCTCTTGCTACAATACCAAATTTTCAATTTGCTGAAAAGGCAGTAGTTAACAATTCCCTAACAACGAACAGAAGAATAAATTGGGTAATAGGACTAGAATACAAAACCACCAGCGAACAATTGACTAAAATTAAAAATGAAATTGAAGATTATATTAAAAAAAGTGAACTATTTACAAATTCTGGAGATACATTTCTTTCAGTTAAAATTGAACAGTTTGCAGCTAGCTCAATAGATATTAGGCTTATTTGTTTTACAAAAACAAAACAATATTTAGAATGGATGAAGGTAAAAGATATTTTAGCTATTGAAATTAAAACAATTGTTGAAAAAAATAAAGCATCCTTTGCTTTTCCTAGTACTTCAATTTACGTGGAGAAAAATTAATGAAATCTATATTAATTTTATTTGACAATATTGTTAGTTTATATATTTGGGTGCTGGTAATTCATGTAATATTCAGCTGGCTGGTAGCTTTTAACGTCTTAAATACAAGTAATCGATTCGTTTATTCAGTTTTAGACATTTCCTATAAATTAACCGCCCCACCTTTAAATTTTATTAGAAGATTTTTACCAAATTTAGGATCGATAGATATTTCTCCGATTATATTAATTTTAGGTTTAATGTTTTTAAGAAATCTAGTTTTTGAAATGTTTGCACCAGGATTGTTTCTAAGATGATAATTGATGGAAAAAAAGAAGCAGAAATAATTCGAAATGAAATTAAAAAAGAAATTTCAAACATTAAGAAAAGCACTAACAAAACACCGAGATTAACAGTGATTTTGATAGGTGATTTCACACCTAGTCAAATTTATGTAAAAAATAAAGAACGAAGTGCAAAAGAAGTAGGTATAGACTCGGAAGTTTTAAAATATCCAAAAAGTGTAAGTGAAAAAGAAATTTTAAATAAAATCAGTGAGTTAAATAAAGACAATAATATCTCTGGAATACTAGTTCAGCTTCCTCTTCCAGAACAAATCGACAAAGAAAAAATTATAAACGCCATACACCCATCCAAAGATGTTGACGGTTTTAATCCTATAAATGTAGGTAATCTTTCTTCAGGTTATAAATCAATAATTCCTTGTACTCCCTTAGGCTGTTTATTACTAATTAAAAAGGTGGAATCAAAACTGTCAGGTAAGCACGCTGTTATAATTGGAAGATCTAATTTAAATGGCAAACCCATGGCTCAACTATTGTTAAAAGAAAATTGTACAGTTACTATTATTCATTCCAAAACAAAAAATTTACAAAATGAATGTCTTAAAGCTGATATTTTAGTTGCGGCCGCCGGCGTTCCTAATTTGGTCAAAAAAGATTGGATTAAAAACGATGCGATAATTATCGATGTAGGTATTAATAAAGTAGGAGAAAAGATTGTCGGTGATGTTAATTTTAATGAAATAAAAGATAAAGTTAGAGCAATTACTCCGGTTCCAGGCGGAGTCGGTCCAATGACAATTGCATGTTTATTAAAAAATACCTTGGAATGTTTTAAAGCTCGCCAGCTTTAGCCTTTTCAATTTTTAAAAACTTACTATTTCTAAACCTAATAATTACAGTAGCCAAAGCAACTATCAGGATTGCTAGTGATATATAAATTAAATTTGTAGGATCACTGTCTTTATCTTGTAATATTATAAAACGTGCTAGTGCCGTGATTGCAATTACCAATGGATAAGTAATTCTGACTGCACGAGTTTCCCAATAAGATCTCACCAAGCCAATCACTTCTATGTAAATGAACATTAAAAGTAAGTCTGCTAAAGCTATGTCTTGATTTTCGTACATTTCTTTCATCTCTAAAAAGAAAGCAATTATCGTGGAGATGAGCACAACCACGACTGCAACAAGTTGGATATTTCGAATCGAATTGTTCATTTATAATAACCTATCAAAAATTTACGCTTTTTTTAACTGTTTAGAATGAAATTTGATAAAATTTTCAACTTTTTCCTTATTAAAAGTTTTATTTTCCTCAAAAGAAACTTTTTTCATAGAATATGCTTTATTTTTTGTTCTTCTCGAAAGAATAGTAATATTTCCTTTATATAAACTTAGAACTATATCACCTGAAACAATGTTTCTTTTTTTATCTATTATTCTTTGTAGCTTAATTCTTTTTTTTGAAAACCAATAGCCATTGTAAACTAGTTCAGCATATTCAGGCATTATTTTTTCTTTGTCGTGGGCAGTTTTTTTGTCGAGTGTAACAGATTCTATTGCTCTATGCGCTGCATAGAGTAAAGTTCCTCCGGGGGTTTCATAAACACCTCTCGATTTTATTCCAATAAATCTATTTTCTACAAGGTCAACTCTTCCTATTCCATTTTTACCTGCCAAATAATTTAACTTTTCCAAAAGTTTTTCTGGGCTTAATTTTTTTCCATTAATAGCTATGGGGTCGCTATTTTTGAAAGTTATTTTCAATTTTGTTTTTTTATTTTGCGCTTTTTCTGGTGATACAGTTCTTTGAAATATAAATTCTGGTGCAGAATTTTTAGGATTCTCTAAAATTTTTCCCTCAGTAGATGTATGAAAAATATTATCATCAATTGAAAATGGTGGAGCACCTTTTTTATCTTTTGGAATTGGAATTTTGTTTTTTTTTGCATATTTAATTAAATCTGCTCTTGACTGTAATTTCCATTCTCTCCACGGGGCAATTATTTTAATTTTTTTTCCTCCAAAATAAGAATAGCCAAGTTCAAATCTAACTTGATCATTTCCCTTTCCTGTAGCTCCATGTGAAACTGCATAAGCTTTAAATTTTTTCGCTATTGCAATCTGCCTTTTGGCAATTAAAGGCCTTGCTATAGAAGTGCCCAACAAATAAACACCTTCATAAACAGCATGTGCTCTAACCATTGGAAATATATAATCTTTAATAAAAGTATTTTTTAAATTCTCAATTATGATTTTTTTTACACCTAAATTTTTAGCATTATTAATGATTTTTTTTCTATCTATAATTTGTCCTATGTCTGAAGTATACGCTATAACTTCAGCTTTATAATTTTCTTGTAGCCATCTTAAAATTATTGATGTGTCTAAACCGCCTGAATAGGCTAAAACAATTTTTTTCATTTAGCTGCAAGTTTTTTTTGCGGTATTATATGCTTTAGTAAAACCCATCATCGAATAGTGATCTGTTGTTTCGGCCCCATTTGTCGTTCTAGCTTTTACAATCAGATTAGTTGCTCTTTTCATCAATTTAATTAAATTTTTCTCCTCTTGGTCATCAAGCAACCAGGCAAAATTCTTTTGCGAAAAGAAAGAATATCTTTTTTTTCCAGAACTTGCAGTCACGGAAGATGATTTATAATCGTGTCCACTCGTTAAACTTATTTCATCTTTTATCTGCTCAGACGGTCTAAAAGTTACAAATAATTTTGATTTTTCCCTGTTTATAGAAGCAGGCGCTCTTTTAGTAGGTATAGTTTGAGCAAAGCATATTTTGCCTTTATCTGTCTCTGCTGTAAAACTTTCCCAATTTTTATATTTTCCAGTAGACCTTGGAGAGTTAGCACTTACGTTTAGCGAAAATAAAAACAAAGCTAAAGTAATTATAATTTTTCTAATAAACATAAAATCGTTTTATACTAAAAAATATCTATTTCAATGCTTTGAATTAAGGTGATGGATTAGGATTATTATCATGTATTTTATTAATCTTATCAAGAATTTCCTCAGTTAATTCTATATTGATACTATTTATATTTTCTTTTAATTGATCCATTGTTGTAGCACCAATGATATTACTCGTTACGAAAGGTCTTGAATTTACAAAAGCCTGAGCTAGTTGAACCATTGTTAAGCTGCTCTCTTTAGCAAGTTTATAATATTCATCGTACGCTTTCATGGCCAGAGGATTTATCATCCTTTCCCATCCCTTGAATAAAGTCATTCTCGCGTTCTTTGGCATCTGATTATTTCTATATTTTCCTGAAAGTGCTCCAGCAGCTAAGGGATAGTAAACTAGCAAACCACACTTTTCTCTAATAGAAATTTCAGACATTCCAACTTCGTAAGTTCTATTTACTAAGCTGTAGGGATTTTGTACAGACATCATTCTTGGTAGATTCTTGTTTTTCGATATTTCAAGGTATTTAGATAAACCAAAAGGTGTTTCATTTGATATTCCGATGTATCTTATTTTTCCTTTTTTAATAAATTTTTGTAAAGCTTGTAATATGGATTCAAAACTATTCCATTCACGCTCATTTTCTCTATGAACATAGTCCCTTCTTCCAAAAGTGTTGGTTGATCTTTCTGGCCAGTGCAACTGATATAAGTCTATATAGTCTGTCTGAAGTCTTTTCAAACTTCCATCAATAGCTAAGCCAATATTTTTTTCATCAAAACTATTTTTACCGTCTCTAATCCAATCACAACCAGGACCGGCAACTTTTGAGGCAAGAATAATTTTTTCTCTATTTTTCCTTTTTTGAAACCAGTTCCCAATCATTTTTTCAGTTTTTCCATATGATTCTGAATTTGGTGGAACAGAATAAAGTTCAGCGGTATCAAAAAAATTAACTCCTTTATCGATTGAAAAATCCATTTGTTCAAAAGCATCTTTTTCTGAATTTTGAGTGCCCCATGTCATTGTTCCCAAACAAATCAAACTGACATCTAAATTGGTGTTTCCTAATTTTTTAAATTTCATAAAGTCCTTAATTTTATGGTTTTTTTTAAAGCAATTATTGACTATTGAAAAGTTAATAAAAATTCATATATTAAATCCATGGAATTTAACAAACAATCTACTTCAGTAAAGTCATCAGCTTCAGAAGCTATTATAGACCAGGGTCTTAGAAGCTATATGCTTAAAGTATATAATTATATGGGCTCAGCTTTGCTTCTAACTGGTTTTATAGCCTTATTTACTTTTAAATTAGCTACAGTCACAGGTCCCAATGGAGAGTTGATTGGTTTAACATCAATTGGAAACTCACTTTATAATTCGGGTTTAGCTTGGGTAGTAATGCTTGCACCTTTAGGTGTAGTTTTCTATATGAGTTTTGGAATAGCAAAAATGAGCTCATCAAAAGCTCAAACAGTTTTTTGGATTTTTGCAGCGTTAATGGGTTTATCATTATCCTCAATTTTTATTGCTTACACCGGAACATCCATAACTAGAGTTTTTTTTATTACTGCTGGAACATTTGGATCCATGAGTATCTACGGATACACAACTAAGAGAGATCTAACTAAGTTAGGATCTTTTTTAATGATGGGATTAATAGGAATAATTATTGCTTCTTTAGTTAACATATTTATGAAATCTCCAATGATGTACTTTGTCATTTCAATTTTAGGAGTGTTAATATTTGTTGGCTTAACTGCTTATGATACACAAAAAATAAAAAATATGTATTTAGCTAGTGATAGCGGCGAGTTAATGGGAAAAAAAGCAATTATGGGCGCATTAACATTGTACCTAGATTTCATTAATTTATTTATTATGCTTTTGAGACTTTTTGGGCAAAGAAGATAATTACTTCACTAATTTTAAACTTCTTAAACTTATTTTATTAATTAATTTGTTTAAGTCCTCAGATTTCTTTAAAATATTACCGTTCTTATCCTTTATAATAAATTTTTCATTAAAATAATTTGGTTTTAGATTTTTCAAAATCCTTAAAACTGGTTTTTCAGAAGCTCTTTGATAGACATCAAAAGATATTTCTTTAGATCCAAGAGAAAAAGAATAATCTCGCCATGATCCATTAGAAACCATTTTAGCATAAAGGTTAAGAATGCATTTTAATTCTTTTTTTACAAAAAATTTTTCTTTATGCTTATTTAAATCATTGTTAATGACTAATTTTATATTTCTCATATTTTATGTTTATTTATAAGTGGTAATTGAAAAGCAGTAAATAAAAACGTAATTGGCAAAATTCCCCAAACTTTAAAATTAACCCATGTAGTTTCCGGTTGTGTACGCCAAATTAATTCATTTAAAACTGCAAGAAAAATAAAAAAATAAGCCCATCGTGTATTCAATTTATTCCAGCCCAATTCATCTAGATTGAATGCAGTTTTAAAAAAAAATTTTAAAAAATTTTTATTAAAAACAAGTTTTCCAAAAATTAATGCAAAGGCAAAAAGAATATTTATTATTGTAGGCTTCATGTATAAAAAAACTGGATTATCAAAATAAAGTGTTAACCCCCCAAATAAAGTAATTATGACACCTCCCATTAGAGGGATATAAGGTATCTTTTTTTCTAATAAATAAATTACCACTACAGCTATTATTGTTGCGATTATTAAAGGTGGGATAGCAATACTAAGATTATTTCCACTCTTGTAATAAATTGTAAAAAAAATTAGCAAGGGCCCAAAATCTGCGACAAATTTTAAGAAAGACTTATTCACATCTAATGTTTAACATAAGTCAAACTTTAAATGAAATAGATATTGATTTTAATTAAAAAATTATTAATTATAAAGTATGGCATCTTATAATCTCGCAAAATTTTCCATTGGTGAAGTTGTAAAACACAGACATTTCGATTTTAGAGGTGTTATTTATGATGTTGATTTTGAGTTCAATAACTCAGAAGAGTGGTATCAATCAATTCCGAAAGATGTCAGACCAAGAAAAGATCAGCCTTTTTATCATCTTTTAGCTGAGAGTAACGACGTGACATATGAAGCATACGTTTCGGAACAAAACTTGCTTTTAGATAAATCAAAAAAACCTGTAAAGCATCCTCTGATAGAGGAAATATTTTCTGGAAAAAAAGGTTCAAACTATTTTAAACCTTCAAATTAATAGCGCATTTTCGCTGCCTCAAATTTAACATTATTCATTCAAATCTCGGACAAAGAGTTGTTTTACTTTAAGCCGTTCTAGCCTAATTGGGGATTAACTCATACTTCTTTAACTCCCTCTCAATTCTCAATTAGGCTTATATTAACTCTTCACATAAAAATAATATTATAGTAGTGAGAAGTATGTATAATTTAATTAATCCAAGTAAAATTTTTAAATGGATAGAAAAGTTAATTAATCTCATTAGTTCTGTCTTTTTTGTTTTTCTAATAATTTCACTTACGTTTGCTTTAGTTTTGTCACCTCCTGATTATTTGCAAGGAGACAGCGTAAGAATTATGTATGTTCACGTACCTTCTGCTTGGATAGCCTTAGCTTCATTCACGAGTATTTCTATATTGTCTATTTTCAGCTTTATATTTAAATTGAAGAATCTTAATTTAATTTCAAAAAGTATTGCTCCAGTTGGATTGTTATTTACAAGTTTAGCTATTATCACTGGATCATTGTGGGGGCAGCCGACTTGGGGAACTTGGTGGGTTTGGGACGCTAGAATAACTTCAATGGTAGTTCTATTAATTTTTTATCTAGCTATTATTTTTACTTACAAGTTTATCAAACAAGAAGATAAAGCCTTTAAAATTTCAAGTTTAATATCAATTATTGGATTAATAAACATACCAATCATAAAACACTCCGTTGAGTGGTGGACCACACTGCATCAACCTCAAAGTATTAGTCTATTAAGTGGAACTAGCTCTATACATTCATCAATGTTATTGCCATTAATTTTGATGTTATTAGTCTTGTTATTATATTGTGCGCTAATTTTTCTGATGAAATATAAGACAGAAATCATTAGAATAAAGAAAAAAAACATTAAAAGAATATGATACAAAAATTTTTTTTCATGAATGGTTACGGGATTTTCGTTTGGTTATCATTTGTGATCACATTTATTTCGTGTGCGATACTTTATTATAAGACATACAAAACTTTGAAAAAATACGAACAAGATTTTGCTGAAGAACTAAAACAGCTCACAGAAGAAGAACGAAAATTAGTTTTGGAAAAATCTAAAGTAGCTAGCCAAGTTTTTACTTCGTACAATAAATCAATCTAAAGCATTTCGATGCTTACAAAAAAAGTTAAAAAAAGAGCCTTAATAATAAGTTTACTTACCTTTGTTATTTTAATTTCCATTTCATATATTTTAGTGTCTTTAAATAAAAATATTCTTTATTTTAAATCACCAACTGAGATTCATTTGAGTCAAGAAATTGATATAAAAAAGAAAATAAGAATTGGTGGAATGGTTAAAAAAGATTCATTAATTGTAGATGACTCAGAAATAAAATTTATCGTAACAGATTTTAAAAATGAGTTAAATGTAAGCTATAATGGAACTGTGCCAAATCTTTTTTCTGAAGGTAAAGGTGTAGTGGCAGAAGGCAAACTTCAAGATAGGAAATATTTTATTGCTGATAGGATTTTAGCTAAACATGACGAGAACTACATGCCTCCAGAATTAAAAAATATTATGAAAAAAAATGATCAGTAATATTGGAAATTCAATCTTATTTTTTAGCGTACTAATAAGTCTTAGTATAATTTATCTCTCATTAAAAAATTTGAATAATAGTGATAGAAATATAAATAAAAACGTTTATCAACTTAGTTTATTTCAAAGCACCCTATCTATAATTTGTTTTTTTAGTTTAGTGATGGCATTTATAATTTCAGACTTTTCAGTAATTACTGTTTATCAAAACTCACATTCAATGAAGCCTTTATTGTATAAAATTTCAGGCACATGGGGCAATCATGAGGGAAGTTTGTTATTGTGGGTGATAATTCTTACAATTTTTTCTTTTCTTTTTTTAATTTTTAATAAAAATCATTCAAAGAAATTTAGACTATACACCCTAATTTCACAAAATGTTTTAATATTAGGCTTTTTATTTTTTCTTCTTTTTAATTCTAATCCTTTTAGCATTGTATCTCCTATCCCAAACGAGGGTTTGGGGTTGAACCCCATATTGCAAGATCCTGCTTTAGCTATTCATCCCCCGTTGCTTTATATTGGTTTTGTTGGTTCATCTATTTACTTTTCAGCTGCATTAGCATCCATGTTGGCTAATTATTCAGGTAAACTATTTGCTCAATCAATCAAAAACTGGGTTTTAGTTTCTTGGTCATTTCAAACAATTGGAATTTTAGCTGGATCTATTTGGGCCTACTACGAACTTGGTTGGGGAGGATTTTGGTTTTGGGATCCAGTAGAAAATGCCTCGTTATTGCCTTGGTTTGCAATGACGGCTTTAATTCATTCCCTACTAGTTTTGGAAAAAAGAAATCTTTTCTACTTCTGGGTAATTATTTTATGCATACTCACTTTCATCTTAAGCGTTACAGGAACTTTTTTAGTAAGATCAGGTATTTTAAATTCGGTGCACACATTTGCTAATGACCCTTCTCGAGGTGTCTTTATATTAATTTTTTTAAGCTTAATGATTTTGACTTCTGTTTTCGTTTTATTTAACAAATTTAAAACAAGTAATTATAATATTAAATATAAAAGCAAAGAGACATTTATTTTAGTCAATAATTGGTTTATGATTTTTTATTTAATTACTATTTTAGTAGGAACAATTTATCCAATTTTTACTGAAGTTTTAACAAACTATAAGGTTTCTGTTGGGCCACCTTTTTATAACTCAGTTATTATTCCTATAGTTGTAATTTTTTTATTATTTATGACTGTAGGTCCAAAAGTAAAATGGATTAATGATAGATTTGATAATATTAGTTTTTTTTTAAAAATTTTAATAGCATCGATTATAATAAATTTTTTTATAGTTAAATTTTTCAATAGTTATAGCTGGTTATCTAATTTTATAGTCATCTCCTCTATTTTTTTAATAATTTCTTCAACGAACGATTTATATAGATATTTTAAAAATAAAGATTGGAATTTGTCTAGAATAATATCCCATCTTTCTTTTGGTTTTCTAGTCCTTTTTATAGGGCTAAATCATAATTTTTCTCTTGAAAAAGATTTTAATCTCAAAGTTGGCGGTAAGAAAAGTTTTGATAATTATTCTCTGGAATTTAAAGATCTTACATTAAGAGAATTTCAAAACTATAAAGCAGTTATAGGTGAATTTAAAATTAACAACAAAAGTCAAAAATTTAACCAAACACTATATCCAGAAATCAGAATTTATCAAAATCCAAATACTTTAACTTACGAAGCTTCTATAAGATCAGGATTTTTAAAAGATCATTATTTAACAATGAGTAATATAGATAGATCTGAGTATTATAATATAAAATTTCAAAAAAAACCTTTTATGATTTGGATTTGGATTTCTGTTGTATTTTTAGCTTTGGGGGGTTTTATTAGAATATTTAAAAATGTTAAAATTAATTATTAGAATTATACCTTTAAGTTTAATTGGATTTATCATTGTTGTATTTTTTATCGGATTAAATAAAAGTGCAATTTATGACACCAAAGATCTAGTTGGCAAAAAATTGGAAAAAATTAAGTTAGATCATTTGAGCGATAATATTGTAATAACTGATAAAGATTTACAAAAAAACAATTATACTTTAATAAATTTTTGGGCATCGTGGTGTGTTCCGTGTTTAGATGAGCACCCTTTCTTAGTACAACTGAGTAAAGAAAAAAATTTAAAAATTTTAGGTGTGAATTATAAAGACAACAAAAATAATGCTTTAAAGTTTTTAGATAGATATGGGAATCCATATCATTACAACGCAAAAGATTTTTATGGTAAACAATCAATTGTTTTTGGAATTTATGGGATTCCAGAAAGCATCCTGTTAGATAAAGAGTTGACTATTATTAAAAAATTCGTGGGGCCGATCAATAAAAAAGATTTAAATTTTATAAAGATGACTTTGGGAAATCTATGAAATTAAAAATTATAAGTTTTTTATTTATTCTTAATTTTGAAAGCTTAATTGCTAATACGTTAATAAAGGATCCCAATTTAATATTTAAGAATTTAAGATGTTTAATTTGTCAGGGACAATCGGTAGCTGACTCAAATTCAGAATTTGCCCAAACTTTGAAGTTGGTTGTTAAAGATAAAATTGCTGAGGGCAAGACTGAGGAAGAAATTTATAATTTTTTAATAGAAAAATATGGTGATTGGATTGTTTACAAACCACCGTTTAATAAAGCAAATACCATATTATGGATATTGCCTTATATTGTGCTTGTAATAGGTGGTTTTTTCATTTTTTCGATTTTGAGAAAAAAGGATAACCATTAGCCAAAAAGTCATATGTACATATCAGAAATTTAATTGTATTTTCTAAATATGAAATTTAAATTTTTAGCAATTTTAGGATGCGCTCTTTCTCTGTCTGCTTTTTCTCAAGCCGAGGAAAAAGCTAATGATATTTCCTTTTATGCAGGAACTTTTGATATTATAGATAAAGAGGGCGATGACCAAACAAATCTTTTTGGTGTTGAGCATAAAAATCCTAATTTATTTCGAAATACTTTTTTAGGAAGATTTTCTCCAATTACAGGCGGATTTATTACTGGCAATAATTCAATGTATTTGTATACAGGAGTAGAAGGACAATATAATGTTGGTCCACTAAAAATTTTACCAAGCTTTTCCCCAGGATATTATGAAAAAGGAAACGGTAAAGACTTGGGTGGTGTTTTAGAATTTAAAAGTGAAATAAAACTAGGTTTTGATATTTTTGAAAATTCTAAAATTGGATATAGTTATAGTCATATTTCAAACAATAATTGGGGTGAGACAAATCCTGGAACAGACAATCAGCAAATTACTTTTTCCAAAAACTTTTAGTACAAATGAATTTAAAAGATTGTCATAACTTTCATGATTTTAGAAAATTAGCAAAGAGAAAATTACCCTCTCCAATATTTCACTACATTGATGGTGCTGCGGATGACGAAATTACCTACCAAAGAAATACTAGTGCTTTTGACGATGTAGACTTAGTTCCAAATGTTTTGAGGGGCGTTGAGAACGTTGACTTATCAACTACAATATTTGGTAAAAAACTTGATCTACCTTTTTATCTTGCTCCTACGGCTTTACAAAGACTTTTTCATTACGATGGTGAAAGAGCAGTAGGAAAAGCTGCGCAGAAGTTTAATACTATGTTCGGCGTTTCAGCTCTTGCAACTGTAAGTGTAGAGGAAATATCCTCAATGATTAATACTCCAAAAATGTTTCAATTTTATTTTCATAAAGATAGAGGATTAAATACTTCATGTTTGGAGCGGGCAAAAGCAGCTAAATTTGATGTAATGGCTTTAACAGTCGATACAATTACTGGAGGAAATCGTGAAAGAGATTTGAGGACTGGTTTTACATCTCCACCAAAATTAACTTTATCAAGCTTATTTAGCTTTGCCACAAAACCAATGTGGGGTATAAATTATTTAACAAAAGGCAAGTTCGAATTGCCTCATATTCAAGATCATCTTGAAGCTGGCACAAGCACAAACACATCTATAGGTAATTACTTTTCAACAATGTTAGATCAATCTATGAATTGGAAAGACGCAGAAAAACTTTGTTCTCAATGGGGTGGACATTTTGCGTTAAAGGGAGTGATGAGTGTTGATGATGCAAAAAAAGCAGTCGATATTGGGTGTACTGGAATAATGGTTTCAAATCATGGAGGTAGACAACTTGACGGTTCAAGATCGCCATTTGATCAACTTGCAGAGATAGTTGATGCTGTTGGAGACAAATTAGATGTGATTTGTGAAGGAGGGATTCATAGGGGGACCCACATGCTTAAAGCTTTATCATTAGGTGCAAAGGCATGTTCTGGAGGTAGACTTTATTTGTATGCACTAGCCGCTGCTGGTCAAGCTGGAGTTGAGAGAGCTTTAAGCCAGTATAAGACTGAATTAGAGAGAGATATGAAATTAATGGGCTGCACTAAAATAAGTGAACTAAGTAGAAAGAATTTAAGATTTAGAAAGTAATGGGTCTCAATAATTGTTATAATTATGAAGATTTTAGAAAACTTGCAAAGAAAAAATTACCTGCTCCAATTTTTCATTACATAGACGGTGGTTCAGACGATGAGTCTACCTTAAAAAGAAACACCGAATCTTTTTCTAAATATGATTTGGTTCCAAATATTTTAGCAAGTGTTGGAGAACCCGATTTAACAACAACTATATTGGGAACCAAGATTGATATGCCTCTTTTTTTATCACCTACTGCCATGCAACGGTTATATCATCATGATGGAGACAAAGCCTCTGCAAAAGCAGCGGAAAAATTTGGCACTTTTTATAGTATGTCAACGATGGCTACTTCATCTATAGAGCATATCTCAAATATATCAGGAGGGCCTAAGATGTTTCAATTATACATTCACAAGGATCAATCTCTCACAGATAATTTAATTGATAGATGTAAAAGTTCTGGTTTCAAAGCGCTATGTCTTACAGTGGACACTGTTGTTGCAGGAAATAGAGAAAGAGATCATCGATGGGGATTTACAACTCCTCCTAAATTGACTCTAAAAAGTTTAATGAGTTTTGTTACCCATCCTAAGTGGACATTTAATTATTTAACGCATGAAAAATTTGAGTTAGCAAATGTTTCGCACTTTACCAAAAAAGGTTCTTCAATTTCAAAAGGAGTAATGGAATATATTAATGAACAATATGACCCTGCCATGAGTTGGAAGGATGCAGAATATTGCGTGAAAAGATGGAAAGGTCCATTTGCTTTAAAAGGAGTAATGTCGGTAGAAGATGCAAAAAGAGCAATAGATATAGGTGCTAGCGCGATAATGCTATCTAATCATGGAGGCAGACAATTAGATGGATCCAGATCACCATTTGATCAGCTAAAAACTATCGCTGATGCAGTTGGAGGGAAAATAGAAATAATAGTTGACGGGGGAATAAGACGAGGAACACATATTTTAAAGGCTTTATCTTTAGGTGCGACAGCGTGCAGTTTTGGAAAAGGTTTTCTTTTTGCTTTAAGCGCAGGGGGACAAAGAGGGGTAGAAATGATGCTTCAAAGAATGAAAGAGGAGTTAAGAAGAGATATGATTTTGCTTGGAAAAAAAAAAATCGAAGATTTGAGCGAAGAAAATATTGCATTTAGAAACTAAGGATTCTAATATTAGATATGAAATTAGCAAAAAGCTTAGACAGATTGGGGACAGAAACTGCATTTAGTGTTCTTGCAGAAGCAAAAAAATTAGAGGCCAAAGGCAAGCCGATGATACACCTTGGATTAGGCCAACCAGACTTTAAAACACCAAAGCACATTGTAGAAGCAGCAAAAAAAGCTTTAGATGATGGTCATCATGGTTATGTTTTATCAAATGGAATTCTAGAATGCAGACAGGCTGTAACAAGAAAAATTAAAAAATTGTATAATCAGGACATCGATCCAGAGAGAATAATTATAATGCCCGGAGGCAAACCTACTATGAGTTATGCAATACAGTGCTTTGGTGAGCCGGGAGTTGAAATTATTCATCCAACACCAGCATTTCCGATCTATGAGTCTATGATTAATTTTACGGGTTCAAAAGCGGTTCCATATGATTTAACTGAAGACAAAGATTTAAAATTCAATCCAGAGAAGATTTTGTCATTAATAACTGATAAAACAAGATTGCTGGTTTTAATTAATCCAAATAATCCAACTGGAAGTTTTGTTGAAAAATCAGACGTTGATGTTTTAGCAGAGGGTCTAAAAAAACATCCACATGTCACAATACTTAGCGATGAAATTTATAGCAGACAAATATTTGATGGAAAAAAAATGCCTACATTTTTTAATTATCCGGAATTAAGAGAGAGATTAATTGTTCTTGAGGGATGGAGCAAAGCATATTCGATGACAGGTTGGAGATTAGGGTGGAGTTTCTGGCCTAAAAATCTTGTAGAACATGTTAACAAATTATTAATAAATAGTGTCTCCTGTGTTAATGCGGCAGCTCAGTTTGCAGGTATTGCTGCTTTAGATGGATCAGATGACTCAATAGATGAAATGATGAAAAAATTTACGATAAGAAGAAAACTTATTCATGAAGGTTTAAATAATTTACCCGGTGTCGAGTGCAGTTTGCCAGGTGGAGCATTTTATGCTTTTCCAAAAGTTATAGGCACAGGAATGAATGGTTCAGAGTTTGCAAAAAAGTGTATGCATGAAGCAGGTGTGGCTATAGTTCCCGGTACAGCATTTGGAAAAACTGCGCAAGATTATGTAAGATTTAGTTTTGCAGCTTCACAAGCTAACATTTCACAAGCGTTAGAGAATATTAAAAAAATGTTAGCTAAATAAGCTGTATTTTATCCAAATTTCAATTAATATCGCCGTAATGAATGAACAAGTTCAGATAGAATTAAAAAAAATTTTTAATGGGAGATTCTCCACTTCTGTTTCTACTAGATCGAATTATGCTAGAGGTGAAGACACTTTTGATCCTGTTTTATCTAAAGCAGTAGTTTTTCCAGAAACAAATGAAGAAGTTTCAAAAATTTTACAACTTTGTAATGAACACAAAGTACCCGTCGTTCCATTTGGAACTGGAACCTCCTTAGAGGGCAATGTTGTAGGTAATGAAAATGGAATAACAATTTCATTAGAAAAAATGAATAAAATTTTAGATGTCAATGTAGAGGACTTTGATTGTAGAGTTCAAGCATGTGTAACTAAAGAACAGTTAAATGATTATTTGAGAGAAGATGGAGTTTTTTTTCCCATTGATCCAGGAGCTAACGCAGCTATTGGAGGAATGGCCTCAACATCAGCCTCCGGAACGATGGCTGTAAAATATGGAACAATGAAGACAGTAATTTCTGGTCTCACCGTTGTTCTTCCTAATGGAGATATTATAAATACTGGGAGTAGAACAAAAAAAACTTCTGCTGGATATAACTTAACAAATTTATTTATTGGTTCAGAAGGTACGCTTGGCATAATAACAGAAGTACAACTAAGACTCTCTCCAATTCCAGAGAGTATTATGAGCGCAGTTTGTCATTTTCAAACTTTAGAGCAAGCGGTTCGAACAGCACAACAAATTATTCAATACGGAGTACCAATCGCTCGGATTGAAATGCTAAACAAAGATCAAATGGACATAAGTATTAATTATTCAAAGTTAAAAGATTTAAAAGTTTTACCAACTTTATTTTTTGAATTTCACGGATCAGAGTCCTCTAATAAAGAGAATATCAAAGTTGTTGAAGAAATTTCAAAAGACAATAAAGGAAGTTCTTTTAAATGGGCAAAAGACTTAGCAGAGAGAAATAAATTATGGCAAGCTCGTTGGGATGTTTATTATTCAGTTAAAGCATTGGTAAAAAATGGTAGAGTTTATTCAACAGATGTTTGTCTTCCAATTTCAAAAATAACTGAATGTGTAAATTTTGCAGAAGAGGAGACAAAAAAATTTGGATTAAGAGCACCTATGGTTGGACATTTAGGAGACGGAAACTTTCACGTAATTTTACCATATGATCCTCAAAAAAAAGAAACTTATAAAAAGATAAGAGAATTTAGTGATTTACTTATTAAAAAAACATTAGAATTAAACGGAACAATTACTGGTGAACACGGTATTGGACTACATAAAAAAGAATATTTATTAAAAGAACACGGTGATAATATTCCGGTAATGAAATCAATAAAAAAAACTATTGACCCTAATAATATTATGAATCCGGGAAAAATTTTTGATTTAAATTAATTATTTATGAAAAAAGTATTAGTTACGAGAAGGTTATTACAATCCAATGAAGACCGATTAAAAGAGTTATATGAAACAAAACTAAACTCTAACGACGAACTTTATTCTCAACAAAAGTTAATTGAAATGAGTGAAGGGTGTGATGGCATATTATCAGCACTAACAGATAAACTGGATAAAGAAACTATCAACAAATTGCCGGACAGTATAAAAATTCTATCTAATTTTGCTGTTGGTTTCGGAAACATAGATTTAGATGCAGCGAAAAAAAGAAATATTATCGTTACTAACACTCCAGAAGTTCTTACTGACGCTACTGCAGAAATAGGAATTCTTTTAATATTAGGCGCCTGTAGACGTGCTTCAGAAGGCATTGAAGGTGCAAAAGCATCAAATTGGAAGTGGTCAGCTGATTACTTAATTGGAAAACAATTGACTGGTTCTAGATTAGGAATTTTAGGTATGGGTAGAATAGGAAAAAAAATCGCAAAAATAGCTAGATCTCTTGGTATGATTGTTCATTATCATAACCGTTCAAAAATATCTTCAGAACAAGAAGATGGCGCCACATATCATAAAGACCTTAAAAGTTTGATGAGTGTGTCGGACGTATTATCAGTATGTTGTCCGGCTTCCAAAGAAACAGAGAATTTAATAAACAAAAATACTTTAGAGTATTTACCCAAAGGAGCAGTTGTAACGAATGTAGCTAGAGGAGATATAGTTGATGATGAGGCGCTTATAGATGCTCTTAATAGAAGAAAAGTATATGCTGTTGGACTAGATGTTTATAAAGGTGAACCAAATTTAAATCCTGGATATCTTAAACACAAAAGTGCATTTATTCTTCCACATTTAGGTAGTGCAACAAAAGAAACTAGGACTGCAATGGCTAATCTAGCGATAGATAATCTTGAAGAATTTTTTAAATCTGGAAAATGTAAAAATAAGGTAAATTAATAATTTTAATTCTACTTAAAGTTGTAAGCGTCAAA
>TARA_B100000963_G_scaffold293791_1_pt1 | contig 24342 bp, 21 predicted proteins | sample TARA_B100000963 | Tara Oceans TARA_B100000963 (sample SAMEA2622097) | marine metagenome | biome: marine biome (ENVO:00000447); feature: surface water layer (ENVO:00002042); material: "saline water (ENVO:00002010), including plankton (ENVO:xxxxxxxx)" | depth 5 m | reverse complement strand
CAAATTGATCGTAATTAGCTTTCCTCTTTTCATCCGAGAGAATATGATATGCTTCACTAGCTTCTTTAAATTTTTCCTCAGAAGCTTTGTCACCTTTATTTTTATCTGGATGGTATTTTAAAGCTAACTTCCTGTATGCCTTTTTGATATCTTCTTTTGATGCACCTTTTGGAATGCCTAAGACATCATAACAATCTCTTTTAGCCACGGGACGTCTCCTTATTTTTTATCTTAGGCGCTTTTTTCTTTATCTTCTTTTACGTCTTCAAAATCTGCATCTACAACATTATCTTTTTCATTAGGTTTAGCATCTTTTGGACCACCATCACCCTTATTTTTATCATCAGGTTTTTGTTGGCTTTTATAAACCGCTTCTCCTAATTTCATTGAAACTTGAATTAAGCTTTGAGTTTTTTTCTTAATATCTTCTATATCAGTTCCTTCTAATGATTTTTTAAGATCTGCAATACCGTTTTCAATAGCTTTTTTTTCTTCAGCTGAGACTTTGTCTCCATGTTCTTTTAAACTTTTTTCTGTTGAGAAAACCAAACTATCAGCTTGATTTCTTGCATCCACTGTTTCTCTTTTCTTTTTGTCAGCTTCTTTGTTAGCCTCAGCATCTTTAACCATTTTTTGAATTTCTTCATCTGATAGTCCTCCTGAAGCTTGAATTTGAATTTTTTGTTCTTTACCGGTTCCTTTATCTTTTGCTGAAACGCTTACTATTCCATTAGCATCAATGTCAAAAGTTACTTCAATTTGAGGAGTTCCTCTTGGTGCTGGTGGAATACCTACTAATTCAAAATTTCCGAGTATCTTATTGTCTGCAGCCATTTCTCTTTCACCTTGTAAAACTCTTATGGAAACTGCAGGCTGGTTATCTTCTGCAGTTGAAAATACCTGGCTTTTTTTAGTTGGAATTGTCGTATTTTTTTCAATTAATTTTGTTGATACTCCACCAAGTGTCTCAATACCTAAAGAGAGAGGTGTAACGTCTAAAAGAAGTACGTCTTTAACATCACCTTGCAGTACTCCACCTTGAATTGCCGCTCCCATGGCAACAACCTCATCAGGGTTAACGCTTTTATTAGGCTCTTTTCCAAAGAAATTTTTAACTGTCTCAATTATTTTTGGCATTCTTGTCATTCCACCTACAAGCACGACCTCATTAATTTCTGCAGCTGAAAAACCTGAGTCTTTCAAAGCTGTTTTACAAGGTTCTAATGTTCTATCAACCAGGCTTTGAACTAATGCCTCAAGTTTTGCTCTAGTGAATTTTAAATTTAAATGTTTTGGTCCAGTTTTATCTGCAGTAATGAATGGTAAATTTATTTCTGTTTGAGCAGCAGAAGATAGTTCAATTTTTGCTTTCTCTGCAGCCTCTTTCAATCTTTGTAAAGCTAGCTTATCTGTTTTAAGATCTATACCATTATCTTTTTTAAATTCAGATGCTAGATATTCAACTATCGCGTCATCAAAATCTTCTCCACCTAGGAATGTATCTCCATTAGTTGATTTTACTTCAAATACGCCGTCACCAATTTCCAAAATTGAAATATCGAAAGTACCTCCACCGAGATCATAAACAGCAATTTTTTTACCACCTTTTTTATCAAGTCCGTAAGCTAACGAAGCAGCAGTTGGTTCATTTATAATTCTTAAAACTTCAAGACCAGCAATTTTTCCTGCATCTTTTGTTGCTTGTCTCTGTGAGTCATTAAAATAAGCTGGAACAGTAATTACAGCTTTAGTAACTGCTTGGCCTAAATATTTCTCGGCTGTCTCTTTCATTTTTTGCAAAATAAAAGCAGAAATTTGAGCTGGAGAGTATTTTTTTCCTTTACCTTCTACCCAAGCATCACCATTTTCTGATTTAACAATTTTATAAGGAACTTTTGAAATATCTTTTTGAACTGAAGGACCATCAAATTTTCTACCAATCAGTCTTTTAACAGCATATATAGTGTCTCCTGCATTAGTTACAGCTTGTCTTTTTGCTGGTTGTCCTACTAATTTTTCCTCATTTTCCAAAAAGGCAACTACAGAAGGTGTTGTTCTAGCACCTTCTACGTTTTCAAGAACTTTTGCTTGCGAGCCATCCATTATGGCCACACATGAATTTGTTGTACCTAAGTCTATTCCAATTACTTTGCTCATTTATTTTATACCTCGTGTTTTATATGGGTGTTTTTTTTGCTTCTGCAAGGCTATTTTTCCTCTTTTTTTTCCTCTTTTTTTGGTTTTTTCTCCTTTGCTACTCCTACTAAAGCAGGTCTTAACAGTCTTTCGCCCAACATATAGCCATTTTGTATTTCTTGAACCACAGTTCCAGCTTCTGATTGATCATCTTCGATTTCAGTCATTGCCTGGTGCAAATTAGGGTCGAATTTTTTACCTTTAGCTTCGATTTTAGTGATTCTGTTTTTTTCAAAAATAGAAATTAGGTCTCTTTCAATTATAGAAATATTTTCTAAAAATTTATTTAAATCTTTATTAGATTTTAAAACTTCATCGTTTTTAATGGCAATTTTAGCTCTTTGTAAATTATCTAATATTGCCAAACTCTCTTTTGCAAAATTAAAAGACCCAAACTCAAAAGCATCTTTGATTTCTTTTTCAAATCTTCTTCTTTGATTCTCAATTTCAGCTAATGATCTTAAAAGTTTATCTTCTGTTTCCTTTAATTTCTGTTCAACAGTCAGTTCTTTATTTTTCTCTTCAGAAGTATCTTTTTCTCGCTCTTCTTTTATAGTATTTTTTTCATTATTTTCAGACATTTAATTGCTATATAGTAAATAAATTTAGAATTACTAGATAGAAATGAAAAAAATATTAATTGGAACTCATAACAAAGGAAAATTTAGGGAAATTGCCTATTTATTATCAAAAAAATACAAAAAAATTTCACCAATTTCCCTAAAGATACCAAGCCCGCATGAAACTAGTAAATCTTTTAGCGGCAACTCAAAACTTAAAGCACATTTTTTTTCAAAATTTGTTAATTATGCTGTAATTTCTGATGACTCCGGTTTGTGTATTAAGTCATTAAAAAATAAGCCTGGGATTTATTCAGCAAGATTAGCAAAAAAACATGGCAGTTTTCACAAAGCTATGGTTTTTATATTAAAAAAAATGAAATCTAAAAAAGATCGCTCTGCAGTTTTTATTTGCAGTCTCTCTTTAAAATATCCGAAAAGAAAAATTATTAATGTAACAGGGAAAATTTATGGTGTAATTTCAAAAAGAATTTTAGGTAAAAAAGGGTTTGGTTATGATCCAATTTTTATTCCAAATAATCATAAAAAAACATTTGGCCAATTTTCCAAACTTCAAAAGATGAAAATGGATCATAGATTCATTGCATTTAAAAAACTAAAGAATAAAATTAAAATTTTGTAAATTTATTTTTATCTGTCTTATAAATTTCCAGTTCTTGGATGACCCTTTTATCTTTAAAACTGAAAGTACCAATTTTTCCTTTTATTTTATTTTTAAAAGAAAAATCATTAATTGATTTTATTCCCTGATTTTTCTTCCATGCATAATAAATTAATCCTAAGGCGTCATAACTTAAAATAGTAATTTCATTTGGATATGTTTTAAATTTCTTAAAATAATTATTATTGTATTTTTTAAATTCTTTATAATTGATTGATGGATAGTACAAATTTCTAATAGTATTTTCGTAAAATATACTTTCGTCAAACCATTGATTTACTGTTGTAATTAGAATTTTATCAGGATTTACGTCTGTATATATTAAAGATGTTAAAACACTTTTAAGATTATTTCCAAAATCTATAATAATAACTGAGTCAAAATTAACATCCCCTAATGTATAAAGTTGCTCCAACTTGTCCAATTCTTTTAATGATTTTTCATCTTCCTTATCTGTAAACATTTTTTTTCTTAGTTCTAAATTTTTTTTTCTTTGAGAGTAGTTTGTTAGAATTTCTATTTCACCTGTCAGAACTTCTGGATTTGGACTATACTTAAATTGCTTTACATGATTCAAATTTAAATCTTTTAATTTTTTCTCTATAAAATCAGTATATTGATTTTTTGGATATAAAATTACAGTTCTATTCTTTTTTTGTTTTTTTAGAAATTTATTAATTGCCAATAACTGAGATTCTAAACTTATTCCAACACTAATTATATTATTAGAAAAATCTGGTAAAATATTAGAGGGAGAAATAAAGATCATGTCGTTATATTTTCTTACTTCATCAAAATCATCAAAACTTATTGGTCCTATAACCACATTAATTTTTTGTTCTTTAAACTCTTGAATAGCTTTATTTAATTTTTTTTTATCTTTAAACCCGCTATCTCTGGGAACTATAAAAACATTGCTATCATCAACTTCCTCTAGTGCAAGCTGTAAAGAATATAAAAAAGAGTTACCTAGTTCCTCGTATTCACCACTTAGTGGTACAAGCAAACCAATTTTAAGAATTTTATTTGGCTCGTTTCCTAAAAGATTGTAATTAAAAAATATTAATAGATAGGATATTATTATAAAATTAATTTTTTTCATTTAATGAAATTATATACGAAAAGATTATATATTGTATCAACACCAATTGGTAACTTAGAAGACATTACTTTACGGGCACTAAACACCCTTAAAAAATCAGATATCATTTTATGTGAAGATACCAGGAGATCCATTAAGTTACTTAATTATTATAAGATTAAAAAAAAATTAATTTCATATCACAAGTTTAATGAAAAGAAACAACTTTTGATTATATTAAATCACATCAATGAGGGCAAAATTTTGTCATTAATTTCAGATGCTGGAACGCCTTTATTTTCAGATCCTGGATCCATCTTAGTAAACGAGTGTATTAAAAGAAATATTCAAATTATTCCAATTCCGGGTGTCACATCTATAGTAGCCGCAATGAGTATTTCAGGGTTCGAAGATAAATTTTTATTTTATGGATTTTTACCCAAAAATGAAAAAGAAATAGAGAAAACTCTTTCTGAACTTTCATCGATTAAGTTTGCACAAGTGTTTTTTATGCCAGCTAATAAGATAAACAAATATTTAAAAAAGATTAAAAAATATTTTGATGGTCGAAAAATTATAATTGCAAGAGAGATGACTAAAATTCATGAGTCTATATACAGAGATACAATTTCTAATATAGATAAATTAAAAATTCCAAACAAAGGAGAAATTACTGTGGTTATTTCAGAGCAAATCAATAAAGTTAAAAATTTTGACAAAGAAATAATTATTAACAAGGCAAAAAAATTTTTAAAAAAGTATAGCCTTAAGGATACAGTTGATTTAATTTTAGAAACAGAAAAAATAAATAAAAAAAAGATTTATCAAATTTGTCTAGAAATAAAAAATGAAAAAAATTTTTAGTTTTACTTTGATTTTAATTTTATCATCATGTAGCTCTGTGGGAAAATTTGGGGCAGGCGTTGATATAACCTTTGATCCAAGAACAATCGGTATGCAAATAGACGATACGATAATGCAAAAAAATTTAAAAGCAAGATTAGCTTTATCTGATAAAAAATACTTTCTTTCAGTACAAACTGAAGTTATAGATGGAAGAATATTCTTATCGGGTAAAGTAGAAGAGCCTGAGGAGAAAATTAAAATAACTAAAATGGCTTGGGAGACAAAAGGTGTGAGATCAGTAAAAAATGCTATCACAATTAAAGGTGAAACTAATTTTAAAAATACCGCAAAAGATATTCTAATCACTAGTCAGCTAAGAACTGCTTTAATTTTTAATAAAAAAACGAAATCTAGAAACTATACCTTAGAGACTATTAATAAAAATATTTATATATTTGGAATAGCAATGGACACAGATGAAAAAAAAGAGGTAATTAACGAAGCTAATAAAATTTATGATGTTAAAGAAGTGTTTCCATCAATATATCTTGCTACGGAATTAAGCAGAAATAAACTTTAATTTGAATAATCTATTACATCAGAAGAGTAGGCCGCAATCGATGCTAAATTTAAAATTTCTGATGTACTAGCTCTTAACGGCGCAACCTCAATAGGAGATCCCAATCCAATTAAAAGTGGTCCAATAAGTTTACCTCCGCCGAAGACTTTCATAAGTTTAGTAGAAATAGCAGCGCTATGTAATGCAGGCATTATTAAAATATTTGCATTACCAACAATTTTAGAGAAAGGATATATTTCTTTATAAACTGGGTTAAGAGCTACATCTGGTTGCATTTCTCCATCAAAATCAAAATCAACCTTTTCTTTTTTTAATAATTCAATTGCATCTCTCACATGTTTAGTATTTTTTGAAATTGGTTTACCAAAAGTTGAGTGAGATAAAAATGCTACCTTTGGATCAAAACCGAATAAACGTGCAACTCTTACGCAGGACTTTGAGACTTTAACAAGCCTTTCAGGTGAGGGAAAATCTTGAACATTCGTATCAGCAACTAGAATAGTCTTTCCCTTAAGAGTAATCATAGTCATCCCAAAAATTTCTTCACCTGGTCTAGGATCTGTCACTTTTTTAAGCTTCTCAATTGATGCCGCGTAATGTCTTATGTTTCCAGTTACCATCGCATCCGCATCTTTACATGCTATCATTGACGCTCCCCAAGCTATTCGATCATTACGAACAAGTCGGTCGACATCTCTTTCTAACTGACCCTCTCTTTGGAGTCTTTTATATAAATGTTTGACATATTTCTCTCTTTTTTCTTTATCGGTAGAATTTATTATTTTAATTTTATAATTTTCATCTAAACCTATATTTTTAAGTTGTTCTTTAATTCTTTTCTCAGCACCAATTAAAATAGGAGTACCAAGCCTATTTCTTCCAAATTCAATTGCGGCTTTTAACATATTTTCATCTTCTCCTTCTGCAAAAATAACTCTTTTAGGATTTTTTCTTACTTTTGCATTTATACCTTGCATCAATGACATTGTTGGATCTAAACGATTTGTAAGCTGATCTTTATATAACTGTATATCGTCTATTTTTTTTCTAGCTACTCCGCTTCGCATTGCAGCTTCAGCTACTGCTGCTGGTATAACACTAATAAGTCTTGGATCAAATGTCGAAGGAATGATGTACTCATTACCATATCTTGGTCTATCACCTCCGTAAGCAGAAACAACTTCATCCGGTACATTTTCTCTAGCGAGAAGTGCGATAGATTTTGCGGCAGCAACTTTCATTTCTTCATTGATTTCTCTAGCTCTTACATCTAGCGCGCCTCTAAAGATATATGGAAAACCTATTAAATTATTTACTTGATTTGGATAATCAGACCTTCCGGTTGCTATGATTGCATCTGACCTTGTTTCTTTAATTAATTCAGGTCTTATTTCAGGATCTGGATTCGCACAAGCAAAAATAATAGGATTTTTTGCCATTGACCTAACCATCTCTTTTGAAACAACATCTTTAGCAGATAATCCTAAAAATACATCTGCTCCTTTCATTGCCTCTGATAGTGTTCTAAATTTAGTGTTAATTGCAAAAGCGGATTTAAATTGATCTATATTCTTACGACCTTTGTATATCACACCTTTACTGTCGCACATTATCATGTTTTCATTTTTTACTCCTGAACTTTTGAAAAGATTGGCACAAGCTTGTGCTGAAGCTCCGGCACCATTTATTACAACTTTGACTTTTTCAATTTTTTTTTTTGAAATATCTAGAGCGTTAATTAAGGCAGCAGTAGTAATAATTGCTGTCCCGTGCTGGTCATCATGAAAAATTGGAATATCTAAAAGCTCTTTCAATTTTTGTTCTATAATAAAACAATCTGGCGCCGCAATATCCTCGAGGTTGATTCCTCCAAAAGTTCCACTAATATTTTTAATTGTTTCAATTATAGAATCGGTATTATTATTGTTAATTTCAATGTCTATTGAGTCGATATCAGCAAATCTTTTAAATAAAACAGATTTTCCCTCCATAACAGGTTTGGAAGCTAATGCTCCAAGATTTCCTAAACCTAAAATTGCTGAACCATTGCTTATTACAGCTACAAGATTCCCTTTACTTGTGTAGTCATATGCTAAGTCAGGGTTATTTGCTATTTCTTTAACAGGCGCTGCAACTCCCGGAGAATAAGCTAAAGACAAGTCTCTTTTTGTTGTTAATGGTTTACTCGAACTAATCTCAATTTTGCCTGACTTACCCTTTATATGGAAATCAAGCGCCTCTTTATCTGTATAATGATCAATTTCTGTTTTCTTTGGCATTTATTTAATTGAGTATGTAATATAAAGAATTAAAATTCACTATAAATTTATGGCTTAATTTAGATTTTCTATGAACTTACTTTCTTCAGCGACAATATTTAGTTTTTTCACATTAATAAGTAGAATTTTAGGTTATATAAGAGATATTTTAATCGCCTTTTTTTTGGGAGCCTCATTATTCGCAGACGCTTTTTTTGTCGCTTTTAGGCTACCAAATACCTTTAGACGTTTATTCGCTGAAGGAACATTCAATGCAGCTTTTATACCTAGTTATACCTCTGCAATATTAAAAAGTAAAAAATCTGGAAAAATATTTGCAGATGAGGTTCTAAGCCTTCTTTTGTTAGCCTTAACCTTTATCGTTACTATTGCAGAAATTTTTACACCTTTTTTTGTTTACTTAATCGCTCCAGGTTTCATAGCCGATGATATGAAATTTAATTTAGCTATCGAGCTTACTAGAATAACTTTTCCATTTTTATTATTTGTAAGCCTTTCATCCTTTTTTTCAGGAATTTTGAATGCAAACAATAAGTTTGCAGTTGCAGCAGCTGCTCCAATTATTCTAAATATTATCTTAATAATTAGCATTATAATTTCTTATTTACATAATTTAAATTATGCAAAACAACTTTCTTATGGAGTCACAGGTGCTGGAATAATTCAATTGATTTTCCTAATATTTTTTAGTCTAAAATTCTATAATCCTAATTTAAAATATCGATTCAAAATCAATAGCAAAGTCAAATTTTTTTTTAATAAATTATTACCAAGTATTTTTTCATCTGGAGTTACTCAGATAAATATTTTAGTAGGCACTATTATTGCATCTTTTCAATCAGGGGCAGTTTCATACTTGTATTATGCAGACAGAGTTTATCAAATAAATTTAGCAATTGCTGGTATAGCTGTTGGCACAGTTTCATTGCCAATACTTTCTAGAGCGTTCAAATCAAAAAATTTTTCAAAAGTATCAAACATTCAAAATAAATCTTTAGAACTATCTTTGTTGCTTTCTATACCTGCAAGTTTAGGTCTTATAATTGCATCAGAGGAAATAGTGAGTGGATTATTTGGCTACGGATCATTCACTTTAAAAGATGTAAAAATGACTTCAAGCGCATTAATGTTCTTTGGGTATGGTGTCATAGCTTTTGCTTTATTGAAAATTTTAGCAAATTTTTTCTTTGCTAGAGACAACACTAAAACCCCATTTTACATTTCCTCTTTTATTGTTTTTTTAAATATTGTTATTAGCATAAGTTTTTTTAAAAGCGTTGGATTCTTGATTATTCCAATTGCAACATCTATTTCCTCATGGGTTGGAGTAGTGATTTTTTTGTATCTTTTGAAAAAAAGGAATTTTTTATTTTTGAAGGATAAACTATTTTACAATACTATTAAGATAATTATTTCTACTGTTTTTATGTCATTAACATTATTTTTAAGTATTGAAAAATACTCAAAGTTTCTTGATTATACATATCTTTATAAGTCGATTTATTTATTAATTATTATAGGTTTTGTAGGAATTGTTTATTTGCTATCTTGTTATTTTTTAGGTTTATTAAAAATTAAAAATTATAATACAAATTAAATGATAAAAAAAGAATTAGTATTTTCTGGAGTACAACCAACCGGGAACTTGCATTTAGGAAATTATCTCGGAGCAATAAAAAACTTTGTCTCTCTCCAAAAAAAAATGAATTGTATATACTGTGTAGTTGATTTGCATGCTATAACTATTTTTCAAAAACCTATTGAACTACGAAATAATGTTTTAGAGACAGTTGCTAGTTTCTTAGCTTCAGGATTGAGCGCAGACAAAAGTATAATATTTAATCAATCTTCAGTCTCAGGTCATGCAGAACTAGCTTGGATTTTAAATTGTGTTTCTAGAATAGGATGGTTAAACCGTATGACGCAATTTAAAGACAAAGCAGGTACAGATAAAGAAAAGGCAAGTGTCGGTCTATATATTTATCCAAATTTGATGGCTGCAGATATTCTTCTTTATAAAGCAACACATGTTCCTGTAGGAGCTGATCAAAAACAACATTTAGAATTATCCAGAGATATTGCACAAAAGTTTAATAACGATTTTAATTGTAAAGATTTTTTTCCTTTACCTGAACCTTTGATTTCAAAAAATATTGCAAGAGTAATGAGTTTAAGAGATGGAACGAAAAAAATGAGTAAATCAGAAGAGTCAGATTATTCAAGAATTAATTTAAAAGATAATGCTGATGAAATTATAAAAAAAATTAAAAAGGCAAAATCCGATTCAAGTCAAATACCTGAAAACATAAAAGATTTGGAAAAAAAACCTGAGGCATTAAATTTAATAAATATTTACTCAGAAATATCTAAAGTGAGTTTGGATAAAGTTTTAAATGAGATGTCTGGCAAAGAATATTCTTTTTTAAAAACAAAACTATCGGAACTTTTAATCAGTGAAATCATACCAATTGGTAATGAAATCAAAAAACTTTTGAAAGATAAGGCCCATCTTAAGCAAATTTTAAAAAAAGGCACAGAAAAAGCCAATATAATTGCTGAGGAAAACCTAAAAAATATACGTGAAAAAGTGGGTTTGATATAATATAAATTCTTCATGATACAAACCGAAACAACTCCAAACCCAAATTCGCTTAAGTTCTTGTCTGAAAAGGTGATTTCTGAGACTGGCACTGCAGAATTTCAAAAAAATAAGAAAAAAAATTTTAGCAATCCTTTTATTAAAGAACTTCTTGAATTCAAAGGTGTTGAACTAGTGCTTCTTTCTAAAAATTTTTTATCGGTAAATAAAACTGAGGATGTGTCTTGGAAGGAATTAAAACCCATGGTTATTTCCCATTTAAATCATTACTTTGAAACTAATAATGGACCTATTCTAAAAAAAGACAATTTAAACAAATCTTCAACAGAATTTAAAGATGAAACTGTTAAAAAAATTTTAGATGTTTTAGATAATAAAATCAGACCTGCAGTTGCGAGAGATGGGGGAGACATAAAATTTAAATCTTTTGAAAACGGAGTTGTAAAAGTTGAGTTACAAGGAAGCTGTTCCGGATGCCCAAGTTCGTTAATGACTTTAAAACAAGGTGTTCAAAACCTTCTTAAGCATTATGTCAAAGAAGTAAACTCTGTTGAAGCAAACTAGATTATGAAAAAAAAATTAAGTTATAGAGATAAGTTATTAGAGCTGGCATTTATTTACAATGTAAAAGAAATACAAGATTACACTAAGAGCAGAAAAAATCTTACCACTGGTCAGATTGAATTAATTCTTAAGAAAAATAAAATTATAATTCCTAAAGACTTTAAAACAAATTTTTTTAAAGAGAATCTTGTAAAACCTGTATCAAGAATAAAATCGAGTATTATCGACTATAAAGAAGAAAAAATAAAAGATAAAAATAGATTTTTAAGAAGAGTAGAAAATTACAAATATGATACTGCCAGAAAGTTTAATCACGGCTTAAATAATTTATGGAGAGGGGCAGGTAATGCAGGTCTTAACTTTTTAAATATTTTACCAAAGCTTGGAAGTACAGTAACACAATTTTTCGGTAGACTATTTACTGATGTTTTTAATTCTATTTATAATCAACAAATAGACCAAAAAAGTGCTCGAAATGTAATAATAGGATTTTTTGCAGTTGTCGGGATTACAACTGCTATCGTTGTTGGTTTAAATAGTTACAAAAATTTTGATTTCTTTGAAAAAAAAATAGAAACAAAAAAGCCTGAAAAGAAAATTGACGAAAAAGTTTCAAAACCTGAATTAAAAGCAAAGAAACCTGAAGTTAAAGTCAAGAAACCAAATGTAAAAGTAGAGAAAGATGAGAAAAAACCAGAATTAAAAGTTAAAAGAAATAATGTTGCAGAGGTAATTTTACCAGATTTAAATTTAAAAACCGAAACGGTAATACAACTTTTTAAAGACGTGGATTACGACTTAAGAAAAGTAAGAAATAATAAGCTTGTTAAACCAATTTATTTTACACAGTTTCCTAGGGATCTTGACAATCTTCAAAGTGTGAAACTAAAAAAAGAAACATTTATAAAAATAGTATTGCCTTTAATTGTAGCTGAGAATGAGAAAATTCTTGATGATAGAGAAAAACTGAAAATACTCTCTAAAAAAAAATTTACATCTGATTTGGAAAAGCAATGGTTGAGACAAAAATTATTGGAGTATAAAGTCAAAAAAGCTAACCTCGATGAATTGATGTTTAAAATGGATATGATTCCGGTATCTATTGCACTGGCTCAGGCCGCAAAAGAAAGTGGCTGGGGAACCTCTAGATTTGCTTTAGAGGGAAATGCGATTTTTGGTCAATGGACATGGGACGGTCAAGGAATAGCACCTCTACAGAGAGATGGAGATAAAAATCACAAAATATTAAAATTTCCAATACTAAGAGCTTCTGTTAAAGCATATAAGAACAATCTAAATACTCATAAAAGTTACTCTAAGTTTAGAGAGAAGAGAAAGTCACTTAGGGATAAAAATAAAAAAATCACAGGATTAGCTTTGACTGGAACGTTAAAAAATTATGCGCAAACAGGCTCAGAATATACTAAAATATTAAATCAAATAATAACACAAAATAGATTGTCAGATTTTGAACCTGTTAGATTGGTAAACTCCGTTAGACAAGTAGAATTAAATTCTTAATCATTTTTCACTTATAACGTATTGAATTCCAAGCCATCTCCAAAAATTATCTTTTTCTCTCAATGAACAATTAATTCTTCCTCTTTCCCCGATAAATTTTTCCGAAATTGTTACTTCTAAAATGTTTTCACTTGTAAATAAAATATTTGAGTTTCTCCATTTATTCCCTTCATTTGAAAAACAGTTTATCTTTTTTAAATTTGGAATATTTTCATAAAAATTTATTTCTACTTTAGGTGGATTTTTTGACTGTAAAAGATATTTATCTTCGGGAGTTATACTTTTATACTTTAACGGTAAAGTTTTCATAAGAGTCTTGAATCTTTCAATTTTTCCATATTTTTCATTGATAGGGAATCTTGGCAACTCCCAAAAATCTTTAGTTTCGTCAATAACACCAGAATGCTGTCCAAATGCATATTTAAAACCAAGATCGATTATTATTTTCTTAAACTCTGAACTATATTCCCCAAATGGATAAGAAAAAAAATTAGAATTTTTACCTAGCTTTTCTTCAAAAATTTTAATTGATTTTACAATATCCTCTTTAATTACCTCAGAACTTTCATCAACTAGGTATTCGTGAGAGTGGCTGTGATTACCTATTTCTACATTTTCGGAATTATAAAGCTCTCTAATTTGTTCCCAATTCATATAGTTAAAGGCGCCCACTTCTCTTGTATTTACGAATAAAATAAATGGAATCTTTTTTTTCTTGAGAATAGGCCAAGCATTTTTGTAGAATGACAACAGTCCATCGTCAACAGTAAATAAAATCTTTCTTTTTAATTTATTTTGTGAAATCTCAGTTTCAAAATCTTTTGGATTAATAAACTTAATTCCCTCATCCTCAATTATTTTTAGTTGCTCTTTAAATATATCTAGCTCAATATTTGTTGAAGGGTATTTGCTTTCATTAAATCTATGATACATTACAGAAATAAGACCGTAATCGTTAAAATAAGTATTTGAAGCAAATAACTTAGATTGATTGGAGCCAAAAGTTGTAATAAAAATTATAATGATTAAGAATTTTTTAATTATCCATAGCATAGGTAAAGATGATAAATTAGGTTTAAGAATAAATAAAGAATTTTTTATTCATTACTATAAAAAAAAAGAAAATAGCAATGAACTCTTGGTTTCAGAGATTTCAACCTTTCTTAACATCCACAATGTAAAATTGAATAAAGATTTCAGTGTTATTATTAATCAAGGACCCGGAAGCTTTTCAGGTATTAGAATATCTCTAGCTGTTGCCAAAGGTCTTGAAATCTCGAATAAAGTAAAGCTTTATGGCTATCGAAACGAGGATTTAAAGGTATTTGATCAAGAAAACATTGAAAAATTGTTAAGTAAAAATTTAATTGAAAAAAATTTGATAAAGCCCATCTATTTAAGTTAAGTTAAGAATAGTTATGAGTATTATAGAAGAAAAATGTAAACAAAAAGGTGTTAGACTAACCGACCAAAGAAAGGTTATTGCTAAAATCTTATCAGAATCAAAAGAAGTTTATGGTTCAAAAGATCATCCAGATGTTGACGAACTTCATAAAAGAGTTTCAGCTATTGATGATAAGATTAGTATTGCAACCGTATATAGGACTGTGAAGCTATTTGAAGAATCGGGTATATTAATAAAACACGATTTCAAAGCTGGTAAAGCTAGATATGAAATAAATGACGATCATAACCATCTAATTGATATCAATAGTGGTGAAATTGTAGAATTCGTGGATAAAGATATTGAGGAATTACAAAAAAAAATCGCAAAAAAATTAGGATATAATTTGGTCGATCACAAACTAGAATTATATGGATCAAAAATAAAAAAATAGCTTGGAAAAAAAAATTTTCATAAAAACTTTCGGTTGTCAAATGAATGAATACGATAGTCATCGTATTTATGACCTTGTGAAAAATATAAATTACAAGAAAACAGAAAAGTTAGAAGAAGCAAATTGTTATGTACTTAATACTTGTCATATAAGAGAAAAGGCAACAGAAAAAGTTTATCACGATATAGGTCGTATAAAGAAAAGTTTTAAAAATAAAAAAAAGCCTATTGTTGTTGTTACTGGATGTGTGGCACAGGCTGAGGGAGAAATTTTATTACAAAAAGAAAAATTTATTGATGCAGTAATCGGACCTCAATCTTATCATCATTTTAATAAAACATTACTTAATTTAGAAGAAAAAAAGTTAAGATTAAATTCAACTGATTTTGAAGTAATTGAAAAATTTGACAGTTTAAACAACATTAAGAATTCTTGTAATAGGACCTCCTCATTTTTAACTATTCAGGAGGGTTGTGATAAATTTTGCAAGTTTTGTGTGGTTCCTTACACAAGAGGCGCAGAATATTCGAGATCGATTGATGAGCTTATAGATGAATGTAATAGATTAGTTGATAACGGTTCAAAAGAGATAATTTTGCTAGGTCAAAATGTAAATGCTTATAAATTTAGAGGAAAAAAATTATCTTATTTAATTTATAAACTATCTCAAATTAAAGATCTTAAAAGAATAAGATATACTACATCGCATCCAATTGATTTTACAGAAGACTTAATCGAGGCACATTGTCAATCAAGTAAGTTGATGCCATTAATACATTTACCCGTTCAAAGTGGATCAAATAAAATTCTTAAAAATATGAATAGAAAACATACTATAGAAGAATATTTAGAACTAATTCAAAAATTAAAAAAAGTGAATCCAACAATTAAATTTTCTAGTGATTTTATAATAGGATACCCAGGTGAAACAGAAAATGATTTTCAGGAGACAATTAATTTAATCAAAGATGTCAAATTTATTAATTCATATTCATTTATTTTTAGCGCTAGACCTGGAACACCTGCCTCAAAAATGAAAATGATTGATTACAAACTTGCAAAAGAAAGATTAAACTTATTTCAAAAACTAGCTGGTGAAATAAAATTAAGATATAGAAAAAATCTTTTTAACAAAAAATCTATTGTTTTATTTGAAAATGCAACAAGTAACAAAAACGAATTTTTTGGAAAAGATGAATTTTCAAACCCAGTGGTTGTCAGGTCAAAAGAGAAACTTACAGGTCAAATAAAACAGGTTAAAATTACCAATGGAGGTCATAATACTCTTTTCGGTGAAATTTCTGGAAATTTTCATAATAAAAAAGAATTTGCTGCTTAACGATGTCAGAAATTACTAAATTAGACCAAAACTTAATCATAAAAAAAATAGATAAAGAAACATTAAATGTCCAAATCACAGATAACGTGATGTTAATGTCGATCGTGGGTCAATTTGATCAAAATTTAAAAGATTTGGAAAATTTAACTAGTACAAAAATTTTCTTTAGAGGCAATTCAATCACCTGTAAAGGGAAAAAAGAAAATATTATTATCTTTTCTGAAGCTATAAAGTTTTTAGCCAATAAATATTTTTTAACAAAAATTATAGAAAAGGAGGATATAATATTATCAGTGAAAAAAAATATTGAGCTAGAGGAATCAAACGTAAAGTCATTTAAACAATTGATTAAAACTCCGCGAAAATCTGTAATAGCCAGATCTGAAAAACAATCCGATTATATTAAAGCTTTAAAAGAGAATAATATTGTTATGTCTTTAGGACCTGCTGGAACAGGAAAAAGTTTTTTAGCTGTTTCTGTTGGCGTGTCATTATTATTAGAAAAAAAAATTGAGAGAGTAATTTTATCAAGACCTGCGGTTGAAGCTGGAGAAAAACTAGGATTTCTCCCTGGAGATATGAAAGAAAAAGTTGATCCATATTTAAGACCACTATACGACGCTCTATACGAACTTTTTGGAGCAGATAAAATAGATAAAAAAATAGACTCCGGAGAAATTGAAATCGCTCCTTTAGCTTTTATGAGAGGTAGAACATTAAAAAATTGTTTTGCAATTCTTGATGAGGCTCAAAATGCCACAGAAACTCAAATTAAAATGTTTTTAACTAGAATTGGTGAAAATTCTAAGCTTGTTGTTAATGGTGATCCAACACAAATAGATTTAATTAATAAATCAAATTCAGGATTAATAAAGTCGAAGAAGATTCTAAAAGATATAAAAGAAATTAAAATTATAGAATTTGATCATAATGATGTTGTAAGACACCCGCTTGTTTCAAAAATTATTAGAGCTTATCAGAATAAAAGCACTGATGATAAAAATTAATATAATCTGTAATAATCAAGCAAATTACCAATTTGTTAAAAAATCAAACAATTTTATCCAAAGAAAAATTTATTACATAAATAAACATTTCAAAAAATATCAAAAAAACTTAATTTATTGTACTTTGTTGTTATCTGGAGATTATGAAATTAAAAAATTGAATAAAAAATTTAGAAAAAAAAATAAATCAACAGATGTTTTATCTTTTCCTTTCTATAAAAAAAAAGAACTGAAAATAAAATTAAAAAAAGAAAAAGAAATTTATTTAGGTGATATAATCGTAAATTTAAACAAAATTAAATCTCTAGAAGATAAAAAAAAATTCCAATTAGAACTAAACAAACTTTGGATACATGGACTCACCCACCTTTTAGGTTATGATCATAAAAAAAATAAAGATTTTAAAAATATGGCAAAGATTGAAAAAAAATTTCTATCTTATGTGAATTAATGCTAGAAAAAATCCTCAACCAACGAGCTGTAACTCTTTACTTACTTCCATTTGTTATTGGATCAATATCTGTTTTTTCATTTCAGCCATTCAATTTAACAATTATTAATTTTTTAATATTACCAGTATTTTTTTATTTAATTATATACATTAAAAAAAAATCTAAAAGCACCTACCGAAAAAAACCTTTTAAAAAAAATCTATTTATTTGTGGATCGTCATTCGGATTTGGTTTTTTTTTTAGCGGTTTGCACTGGATTACACATTCTTTAACTTTTGATGAAAGTTTTATAGCTTTAATACCTATTGGACTTATTTTAATACCTTTATTTTTAAGTTTATTTTATTCATTGGTTGTTTTAATCATTGGGCCATTTTTGAATTTTAATTTAGGCTCTGTATTTTTATTTTCTGCAAGTCTTTCTATCTCTGATTATATTCGATCTAAAGTTTTTACAGGTTTTCCATGGAATTTATGGGCTTACAGTTTTTCTTGGAACATCGAAATAATACAAATACTAAACATACTTGGTCTTTTCGCCTATAATTTAGTAATAATAACAGTTTTCATGTTACCTGCGTGTTTATTTTTGAAAAAAAATTTAAAGATTAAATTATTATCTTTATTTTCAATTACGACTATACTTTTTGTATTTTACATACATGGCAATTATGTAATTAATTTAAATAAAAAAAATCTTAAACTATCTAAGGAAAAATTTTATGTTAAAGTCATTTCTCCAAATTTTGATTTAGAATATAATCTTACCGAAGATCAAGTTAGCGAAAGATTCAATAAATTAATTAAATTTAGTCAGCCTGATCGAAATTTAAAAACTCTTTTTGTTTGGCCAGAGGGAGTTTTTAGCGGGTATAGTTTTATAGAAATTTCTGAACTTAAAAAAAATTTTCTAAGCAATTTTGGTAATAATCATTTTATTTTATTTGGAATAAATAAATTGAATAAAAAAAATGATAAATTTTATAATAGTTTAATCGTAGTCAATAATAAGCTCGAGATTATTGCAGAATATAAAAAGCAAAAACTTGTTCCTTTTGGAGAGTTTTTACCTTTCGAAAATATTTTAAAAAAATTTGGACTAAAAAAGATTACAGAGGGTCATGGTTCTTTTCTGGCAGGTGAAAACCAGCAAAATTTAGAATTTGATAAATTAAATATACTTCCTTTAATCTGTTACGAGATTATATTTACTAAATTAATTCAATCATCAAACCCAAATACTAATTTAATAATCAATATTTCGGAAGATGGTTGGTTTGGAAAATCGATTGGTCCTCATCAGCATTTTGCCAAAGGAATTTTTAGAGCTATTGAACATAATTTATTTCTTGTCAGGTCAGCAAATAAGGGCATAAGTGCAATTATAAATAATAAAGGAGAGGTAGTAAAAAAACTTAACGCTAGAGAGCCGGGTAATATCGAGCTAGAAGTACCATTAATAAAAAATAGAAATAAAAATAAAAATGATTTGATATTTTACTTACTTTTAATTACATATATTTTTATCTTTAGTTTTTACAAAAAAAATAATGAAAAAAAATAATTATTTATTTACTAGTGAGTCAGTTTCTGAAGGTCATCCAGACAAAGTATGTGACAGAATTTCTGATATGGTTGTCGACTCTTATCTATCTAAAGATCCAGTCTCAAGAGTTGCTTGTGAAACATTAGCCACCACTAACAAAGTGGTTTTAGCTGGTGAAACACGTGGACCTAAAATTGATAAAGAGGAGTTAATAAATAAAGTAAGGAATTGTATTCAAGAAATAGGTTATGATCAAAAAGGGTTTAGCTGGAAAACTGCTAATATAGAAACTTTCTTACACGAACAATCTTCAGATATCGCAATGGGAGTTGACTCTAAAGAAAACAAAGATGAGGGAGCTGGTGATCAAGGAATTATGTTTGGATATGCTTGCAAAGAAACTGAGGATCTAATGCCTGCACCGATACATTACTCTCATAAGATTTTAAGATTAATGGCTCAAGATAGAAAAAGTGGAGTGCTTAAAGGTATTGAGCCAGATTCTAAAAGTCAGGTAACTATGCTATATGACCAGGGAAAACCAATTAAAGTAACCTCAGTTGTTATCTCTACTCAACATTCAAAAAACTTAGATCAAGACAATGTACGAGAGCTTGTTATGCCATACATTAAAAAGTCTATACCTGAAAATTATTTAGATGAACTTGATAATAAAGAAGTTTATATCAACCCTACTGGACAATTTATTATTGGTGGACCCGACGGAGATACCGGGTTAACAGGAAGAAAAATTATTGTTGATACTTACGGCGGTGCAGCACCACATGGTGGTGGAGCTTTTTCAGGAAAAGATCCAACTAAAGTAGATAGATCTGCTGCGTATGCTTCTAGATATCTTGCTAAAAATATTGTTTCTTCTGGGATATCAGATAAATGTTTAATTCAATTAGCTTATGCTATTGGAGTATCTAAACCTCTTTCCATTTTTGTTAAGCTGGGAGAAGGTGATGAAACTAAAGTGGAGAAAGTAAAAAAAATAATTGATGAAAACTTTGATTTATCTCCAAGAGGTATTCGGGAAATGCTCAATTTAAATAATCCAATATATGAGGCTACTTCTGCTTACGGTCACTTCGGAAGAAAACCAACAAATAAAGGTGAATTTTCATGGGAAAAAACAGATAAAGTAAATTTATTTAAACTGTAATCTTGAAAAAACCTTAATTTTATTTTAATAACTAATTATATTATTGAAAAATTCAAAATGGGCTTTTGCCCATTTTTTTTTAGGAGCTTTAGAATGCTAAATAGAGGATTGGATAAATTAGAACTATTAAGAATAGTCGAAGCCGTAGCTAATGAGAAGTCAATAGATAAAGAATTAGTTATTGGATCTATGGAAAGTGCAATACAGAAAGCTGCACTTACTAAGTTTGGAAATGACAATAACATAGAAGTAGTTATTGATCGAGAAACTGGAGAAATTAAAATTCACAAAGTTTTAGATATAGTTGATAAAATTGAAGACTCATCTAGAGAAATTACTCTTGATCAAGCAAAAAAAATTTCACCAGAAAATAATAATTTAAGAGTTGGTGAAAAAATTTTTGAAGAGCTACCTCAAATAGATTTCGGTCGGATTGCAGCTCAAAGTGCTAAACAGGTTATAAGCAGCAGAGTTAGGGAGGCAGAAAAAAATAGGCAATACGAAGACTTTATTGATAAACAAGGTCAAATATTAAGTGGAATTATTAAGAGACTAGAATATGGAAATGTAATAGTTGATCTTGGAAAAGCAGAAGGTGTAATAAAGAAAGATGAGTTAATACCAAGAGAAATTTTAAAAACCGGGGATAGAGTAAAAGCATATTGCTATGAAGTAAAAAAAGAAATAAAAGGACATCAAATTTTTTTATCAAGAGCTCATCCACAATTTCTAGCAAGGTTATTCTTCCAAGAGGTGCCTGAAATCTATGAAGGAACAATTGAGATAAAAGCTGTTGCAAGAGATCCAGGAAGTAGAGCAAAAATATGCGTACATACAAAAGACTCATCTATTGATCCAGTTGGCGCTTGCGTAGGAATGAGGGGAAGTAGAGTGCAAACGATTGTAAATGAGTTACACGGAGAGAAAATAGATATAATTAAATGGACAGAGGATCTTCCAACTTTAATTTCGGAGTCATTATCTCCAGCTGAGATACAAAGAGTATTAATTGATCAAGATAACAAAAGAATAGATATAATTTTATCAGAGGAAAATCTTAGTAAAGCAATTGGAAGAAGAGGTCAAAATGTGAGATTGGCCTCAAAATTAACGAATTTTGAAATCGATATACTAACTGACAAAGAAGACTCAGAAAGAAGGCAAGCTGAATTTAAAGAGAGAACAGAAACATTAATTAAAAATTTAGAAGTGGATGAGACGCTAGGTCAATTACTAGTATCTGAAGGTTTTACCTCTATTGAAGAAATTTCACAATCAACACCAGAAGATATTTCCAAAATAGATGCAGTTGATGAAGATACCGCAAAGGAATTAATAAATAGATCAAAAGAAACTCTTTTAAAAGAAAAAGAGGCGGTTGCTATTAAGCTAAGAGAGCTGGGCGTGGAGGATAAGCTATTGAATTTAAAAGGTATGACACAAGGAATGCTAGTAATTTTGGGACAAAAAAATATTAAAAAACTAAGTGATTTTGCTGATTTATCCTCTGATGAACTAATTGGTGGTTTCGACGAAATTAAAGGAAAAAAAATTAGGGTAGAAGGATATTTGGAGGAATTTTCGCTTTCTAGAAAAGAAGCTGACGAATTAATAATGGCAGCTAGAGAGATAGCTTTTAAATAATGTTATGGAGAAAAAGAAAAAAACATTAACAATTTCATCGAGTTTAAAAAAAAAAATTGATACCACTTCGATTCAAACTTCTGGAAAAAAATCTTACTCTGTAGATAAAAAGAAACCATTCAAAGGGAGTAAGCCAGCAGGTAGACAAAACTTTTCACATAACCCAAGTCCTTCTCAAGATTATAAAAAGAAGAATTTTAACAGAAAAATTATTGAGCAACAGGCGACTAAAGATTTTATTAAAAAAGATAATAAACCAGCTGGCAAAAGTAAACTAAAGCTCAAAGGGCCGGTAGATAAAAGAGATTTTAAACTTACAGTTTCAAGGGCTTTGAACGTTGAAGAAATAGAAATTAAACAAAGAAGTTTAGCCTCCGTCAAAAGAGCAAGACTTAAAGAGAAAAAAATTAAGCCTGAGGGTGAGGAAAGAAAAGAATTTAAAAAAGTTATAAGAGAAGTTAAGATTCCTGAGCAAATTACTATTCAAGAGCTTTCAAATAGAATGGCCGAAAAATCTAATGAAATTATTAAATTTTTATTCAATATGAAAGTTGTAGCAACTATCAATCATAACATAGATAAAGACACAGCTGAATATATTGTTAAAGAGTTCGGACATAAACCAATTTTAGAGGAAAAAATATCTATAGAAACTAGCAAGATCAAAGAAAATATCAAAGGAGAAATAAAATCAAGGCCACCAGTAGTCACAATTATGGGACACGTAGACCATGGTAAAACTTCCTTACTAGATGCATTGAGGGATACAAATGTAGTATCAGGAGAATATGGTGGAATTACTCAACACATTGGTGCTTATCAAGTAAAAGCTTCAAATGAAAAAATAATAACTTTTATTGACACACCAGGCCATGCTGCGTTTACAGAGATGAGGGCTAGAGGTTCTAAGATTACTGATATAGTAGTTCTTGTTGTGGCTGCAGATGATGGAATAAAACCTCAGACCGTTGAGGCAATAAAACATGCTAAAGCAGCAAAAGTTCCAATAATAGTTGCAATTAACAAATGTGATTTACCAGAAAAAAATATAAGTAAAATTAAAAATGAAATGATGCAGTTCGAGCTAGTAGCTGAAGATTTAAGCGGTGACACACTTTTTGTAGAAGTTTCAGCATTGAAGAAAACTAATTTAGATAAATTAAAAGAGAGCATTTTACTCCAGTCTGAGATACTTGATCTTAAAGCATCTTATTCTGATAAAGCAAAAGGAGTTGTCATTGAGTCAAAAATTGACAAAGGCAAGGGACCAGTTTCTACAATACTAATCAGCAATGGGAAGTTAGAAAAGGGAGATTATTTTATTTGTGGTGATACCTGGGGGAAAATAAGAGCCATGATCAATTATGAGGGTAAAACGGTTGAAGAAGCTTATCCATCAATGCCAGTTGAAATCCTAGGAATGAACAGTTCGGCATATGCTGGCGCTGACTTTATGGTGACGAGTGATGAAGATGAAGCAAAAAAAATAAATGAATTTAAAAAAAACAAAACTTTAACTAATAAATTATCTGCGAAAGATAAAACAACCCTATTCGATAATGTAAAAAGTAAAAATGAATTAAATATAATTATAAAATCTGATGTTCAAGGTTCAAGTGAGGCTTTAAATATGGCTATTAACAAAATTGAGCATAAAGAGGTTGAAGGAAAAATAATATTATCAGATATAGGAATGATTAACGAAACCGATGTTTCTTTAGCAAAAGCATCTGATGCTATATTAATTGGTTTTAATGTTAAACCTAATAGAGAAGCAAAGATACTTGCAGAGAAAGAAAAAATAGATATTAAATATTTTAATATTATTTATGAAGCACTTGATTTTATTGAAAAATCATTATCAGGACTTTTAAAACCTGATATTAAAGAAACAGTTCTTGGAAGTGCAGAAATCAAGAAGATTTTTAAAGTCTCATCAGCTGGGAAAATTGCAGGATCAAAAGTTCTTAGTGGTGAGATTAAAAGTAAATCAAAGGCAAGAATTATTAGAGACGGTGTCGTGGTTTATAGCGGTGAAATATCATCATTATTTAGAGAAAAAAATCAAGTTAAAGAAGTTGGTACTGGATTAGAATGTGGAATAAGCATAAAAGATTTTATTGATTTTAAAGAGAAAGACGTAATAGAGTCTTACCTATCAGAAAAAGTAGAAAGATCGATTTAATGAACAATCAAAATTTACAAAAAACTTACAGCCAAAGGCAGTTGAGGGTTGGGGAGTTAGTTAAACAGAATTTAGGTGAGCTTTTTATAAGAAATGAGGCAAAATTACCTTTAAAAAATTCTAAATTGATTACAGTTACAGAAGTTAGAATGACACCGGACCTCAAATCAGCACGAGTTTACGTAATTCCTTTAGGTGGAGTAGATATAAAAGAAACAGTAAAAATCTTGACGGAATACTCTCATCTTGTTAGAA
>TARA_B100000963_G_scaffold354827_1_pt1 | contig 24347 bp, 20 predicted proteins | sample TARA_B100000963 | Tara Oceans TARA_B100000963 (sample SAMEA2622097) | marine metagenome | biome: marine biome (ENVO:00000447); feature: surface water layer (ENVO:00002042); material: "saline water (ENVO:00002010), including plankton (ENVO:xxxxxxxx)" | depth 5 m | reverse complement strand
TCATAACCCGGAGGTCGGGAGTTCAAGTCTCCCTCTCGCTACTTTTTTAAATATTATTCAGTATGAAAGTAGACTCCATAACTAAATTACTTGTTAATAAATTAGGAGAAAAATCAGTGTTAATTGGATCTGATTTGATGCAAAAATATGACCATATTTGGAGGATGAATGAGCCTACCAAAACTCCTCTTATTGTATTACCTAAAACTACGAAAGATGTTTCTGAAATAATGAAAATATGTAATAAATTATCTCAAAAAATTGTCATTCATGGAGGATTAACAAATCTTGTAGGAGGTACTAAAACTAGTAATGACACAATTGTAATTTCTTTAGAAAAAATGAATAAAATTGAGGAATTTGACGAAAAAAGTAAAACAATTACTGTTCAATCAGGTGTTATTCTAGAAGATATAATAAATAAAGTTAGTGAAAGAAAACTTTTGTTACCACTAAATTTTGGGGCTAAAGGTTCGGCTCAAATTGGAGGTGTTGTCTCAACCAATGCCGGTGGATTGAGAGTTTTTAAATATGGTATGACAAGACAAATGGTTTTAGGTTTAGAAGCTGTAATGCCAGATGGCACAATAATTTCTTCGTTAAAAAAAGTTATTAAAGATAACTCAGGTTATGATCTCAAACAATTTTTTATTGGTTCTGAAGGAACTCTGGGTATTATAACAAAAATTATTTTAAAGTTAGTTGTTTCACCTTCTACAAGATATTCTGCCATTGTAGGAATTGATGAGTATGAAAACGTAATTAATTTACTGAAATTACTTGAAAAGGATATTGGTAAAATTTTAACTGGATTTGAATTAATTTGGAATTCTACATATAAAACAATGATAAATAATTTAGAAACAGTAAATCCGCCCTTAAGTGATAAATTCAAATACTATGTTTTTATTGAGGTTCTAGGAAACGAGACTGAAAATGATAAAATTTTATTACAAAAGTCTATAGAAAATGCAATTAATTTAAATTTAATTTTAGATGGATCTATAGCTGAAAATGAAAGGGAATTGAAGAATTTATGGCAAATAAGAGAAGATGTTGGTATTTTAGATTATGACTCTAAATTTGCTCAACATTTTGATATAAGTATTCCTATACCTAAAATTGGATCTTTGGTTGATGAAATAGTTGCTAAATTAAATGGTCTTGAATATGTTGATAAAATTTATCCTTTTGGACATGTTGCTGATGGTAATATACATTTTATAGTTGGAAAAAATGAAAATTCTATTGAAATAATTGATGAAATAAATAAGGTGGTGTATAGTCCTTTAAAAAAATTAAATGGATCGATTTCAGCAGAACATGGGATTGGTCTTGACAAAAAAAAATATCTTTATATGACAAGGTCTGATGATGAAATTGAGTTAATGAGAAAAATAAAAAAATTGTTTGATCCTAAATTGATTTTAAATCCAGGAAGAATAATATAATTATTTTTAGAATGGAATCATTCTTAGATTTGCTCTAATATATATTTACTCTTATTTTATTTATATTTGCATTAAAAATGCCAGTCCTTCAATCAAATTATAACCTTTCATCAGAGCATTCGGTTAAGAATTTTGCTAAATGGAAAAAAATTATTTCCAAGTTAAATAAGACCTTTGAAGATAGCAGATTTGAAGGAAATGATAAACAAATTCGTAGGGCAAGAGAAAGAGGCAAGTTTTTAGCCAGAGAGAGAATTGAATTGATTTTAGATCGTGACAGTCCATTTTTGGAATTAATGCCATTTTCAGGTTTGAATTATTCTAAGGGCTTTGGAACTGGAGGTACAAACGTTTGTGGTATAGGTTTAGTTGAAAACAAAATTTGCGTCATAAATTCTAATATTGGAACTAAAAAAGGAGGTGCAGTTGATTATCCTACCCTAAAGAAAACCCAAAGAATTAATCAAATTATTTTAGAGAATAAACTTCCTACAGTAAATTTAGTAGAAAGCGGTGGGATAAATCTTACTGACCAGTCAGCACTTTTTAATCTTGCTGGCGAAAGTTTTAGAGATATAACAAAACGATCAAAACTTGGATTAACTACAATTTCAGTTGTATTTGGGAATGCAACTGCTGGAGGCGCTTATGTACCAGGCATGTCTGACTTTAGTATTTTTCAAAGAAAAACAGCAAATGTTTTTTTAGCAGGTCCTCCATTAGTTAAGATGGCAACAAATGAAATTTCTTCAAGTGAAGAGCTTGGAGGTGCTGAAATGCACTCAAAAACTTCAGGCGTCTCTGATTATTTAGTGGAATCAGAAATCGAGGGACTAAAAACTGCAAGAGAAATAATCTCATACATCAAAACAAATAAATTTTATGAAAATCAAACTGGTAAAATAGAAGAACCAAGATATTCAATTGAAGACCTATATAGTATTATACCGACAAATACAAAGACCCCATGGGACATAAAAGAGTTAATTGCAAGAATAATTGATGGCTCAAATTTTCACGAATTTAAAAAACTATATGGGGGTACACTAGTTACTGGGTGGGCTAAAATCCATAATTTTCCCGTTGGAATTATTGCAAACAATGGAATAATTTTTTCTGAATCTGCTAATAAGGGTGCTCAATTCATTCAATTATGTAATCATAATAATATCCCCATAATTTTTCTTCAAAACACAACTGGATTTATGGTTGGTAAAGAATATGAACAAGGTGGTATTATTAAAAACGGAGCTAAATTAATTAATGCAGTGGCAAATAGTGATGTACCCTCTGTAACAATTATGACAGGAAATTCCTATGGGGCTGGTAATTATGGAATGAATGGAAGATCATTTAATCCTAGATTTCTATTCAGTTATCCGCACTCTAAATTAGCAGTAATGGGTTCTGATCAAATTGCTGGAGTTATGGAAATTATTAAAAAAACCTCAGCTAAATCATTGGATAAAAAATACGACTCAAAAAAACAAAAAATAGAGAGAATAAAGTTGATTGAAAGTATTGAGGAAAGTTCATCAGCCACATTTTCTAGTAAAAATATTTGGGACGACGGTATACTAGATCCCGCTGAAACTAGAAACTATCTTGCATTCGTTTTAGCTGTAATATATAATTCTAAAATCAAAGGGTCAAAAAAATATGGTGTTTGGAGACATTAAATTTTATTAAATGGAAAGAATAAATAAAATTTTAATTGCAAATAGAGGAGAAATAGTTTCAAGGATCATAAGGACTTGTAAACTAATGGGAATTCAAACTGTCATCATTTTCACCGATGATGACTCTAACTACAGTTATATTGAAGATGCTGATTTTTCGTTAAAATTGTATGGAAAAAGTCTTGATGAAACATATTTAAATATTGATTTAATAATAAATAAAGCTATTGAAAACAACTGTGATGCAATTCATCCCGGATATGGATTTTTATCTGAAAATTACAAGTTTGCAAAGGCGTGCACTGAAAGTAATTTAATCTTTATTGGACCAAGTCATCAAATTATTAAGCAAATGGCTTCAAAATCAATTTCAAAAGAAATTATAAAAAAAATTAATATACCTATCATCCCTGGATATAATGGCAAAGATCAAAATAAAAAAAGATTAATTCAAGAAGCCAAATCAATTGGTTTTCCAATAATTTTAAAATCCTCTGATGGTGGTGGTGGAAAAGGAATAAAAATTGTAAAAAATGAAAGTGAAATATCAACTGCAATTGATAGTTCAAAGAGAGAATCCCTAAATTCATTTGGTTCTGAGGAATTAATTATTGAGAAATTTATTGAAGGATCCAGACATATTGAATTTCAAGTTATTGGAGACAAATATGGCAATTATTTGCACTTATTTGAAAGAGAATGCTCAATTCAAAGAAGATATCAAAAAATTCTTGAAGAGAGTCCATCTCCAGCTATTGATGAAGCAAAGCGAAAACTACTAGCAGATTACGCTCTGAAAATAGCAAAAAAACTAAAATATGACAATGTAGGTACAATTGAGTTTTTATTTGATCAAAAAAATAACAATTTTTATTTCTTAGAGTTTAACACAAGACTTCAAGTTGAACACTCAGTGACTGAGATGACAACTGACATTGATCTTGTTAAATTACAAATTGAAATTAGTGATGGTTCTAAAATTGGTTACAAACAATATAATATTAAATCTGTTGGACACGCTATTGAAGTTAGACTTTATGCTGAGGACGTAATTAACAATTACTATCCAGATAGTGGGGTCATTCAATTTTTCAAGTCTCCCAAAACTGAAAATTTTAGGATTGAAACATCAATTATGTCAAATTCTAAAATTTCAATCAATTACGATCCAATGATTGCTAAACTAATAGTTTGGGATAAAAAAAGAGATGGTGCAGTCAAAAAAATGAGTTTCGTTCTAAATGAACTAAATTGCATTGGCGTAAAAACTAATCAAGACTTATTAAAAAATATATTAATTAATAATAAATTTATTTTAGGTGATTACAATGTAAATTTTCTTAATAAAAAAGAATTATTTAAAAAAGACAAGAAGACTAATATTGCAATAGAAAAATCTATAATATCTGGAATTTTATATAATTCAATTACTCTAAATAAAAAAAAGAAATACTTTAAAAATATCCCTTCTGGATGGAGAAATAATTTTTATTCTCATCAAAAGGAAGATATTAAAATTAATAATAAAAAAATATTAATTAAATATAAATTTGATAAGAATTCTTATGAGTTTATTATAAATGATAATATATATTACGCTATTGTATTTAAATTTTATAATAACACTCTATTTATTGATTTTAGCGGTATCATAGAAAAATTTAAAATATTTACAAGAAATAATAAGTTTTATATTTATAATATTTCTAGCGGAAATGTTATTTTTAGTTTAAATGACAGACTTTATTTTGAAAATGATTACGAAAATGAAGGATCTTTTTTAGCTCCGATGCCTTCAAAAATTGAAAAAATTATTGTAAAAGAAAATGAAATAGTTAAAAAAGGAGATCCGCTAATTGTTTTATCATCAATGAAGATGGAAAACATTATTCAGTCAAATATCAACGGTCTTGTAAATAAAATTTATGTTTCTAGAGGACAAACTGTTGACTCAGGAACACTTTTGATTAACGTAAAATAATTATATATATCTTCTTAAATTATCAATAAAGAAATCATCCGGTTTAATGAATTTTATTTTTTTTTGAATATTTTTTTTCATATCTCTCAAAATCAATGTGTTTGACTCCATTTCCTCCTTACCATAAAAAATAATGAATCTTATATTTTTTTTATTAGCATAAGTTAATTGTTTTTTAATCTTTATATTATCAGGAAAGTACTCAGAATTAATTTCGTTTTCTCTTAGTTTTGCAAGGATGTTATTTGAAATTATAGAAAATTCATCTCCATAATTCAAAATTAAAATTATCGGATTTTTTCTATCATCTTGAGTGAATTTATCATTATTTTTAATAATCTCGTATATTCTTTCAAATCCAAATGAAATACCAACTCCACTGATATTTTTTAAACCAAAAACTGAAGTTAAATCATTATATCTTCCACCTGCACCTATAGAACCAAAATCAGGATTATCACTTGATACAATTTCAAATATTGAATCAGTATAATAATCCAAACCCCTTGCCAAAGAAAAATCTAGCACTAATTTTATTGATTTCAATTTCAAAATTTGGATTTTTTCAAAAATAAATTTTAAATCAACAAACCCCTCACTCTGTTCATCTATTTCCCCTATATAATTAATTACATGTTCTAATTTTTTAATATTAGATCCAGTAAAATTTATTATTTTTTTAATAATATTTTTTTGACTATTTGTAAACCCATTTCTTTTAAATTCATCAAGAATATTATCTATTCCAACCTTATCAATTTTGTCAAGTATAATTGTAAATTCTTTAAAACTAATTTTAGGATTTATTTTGTTATAAATTTGTTTGAGGACTCTTCTATGATTTATTTTAAAAACAATATTTTTAAATTCAAGTTTGGTGAATACTTGATCACATAATTGAATTAATTCTATCTCTTGCCATAGTGACATACTACCAATGGAATCAGCATCACATTGAAAAAATTCTTGAAATCTTCCTTTTTGAGGTCTGTCAGCTCTCCAAACTTTTTGAATTTGATATCTTTTAAATGGAAAGGTGATTTTACTTTGATTTTGGGCTACATATCTAGCAAAAGGTACAGTTAAATCATATCTTAGTGATTTATTAGAAATTGAATCAATAAATGAAGAATATTTTCCATTATTAAAAGCATCAACATCGGCACTTTTTATTTTATCTCCAGAATTTAAAATTTTAAAAATTAGCTTATTCCCCTCACTTCCATAGTTACTGTGTATTATTTCATTTTTTTCGAATGATGGTGTTTCAATTGGGGAAAAACAAAACCTTTCAAATATTTTTTTAAATAATCGTTTTAAGTAATCTCTATTATTTACCTCACTGCTATCAAAATCCCTTGTTCCTTTTGGAATAGTTGGTTTCATTTAAATTTATTTTCATTTACAAATATATGATTCATAAATTAAATTAAATTCTTAATTTTAGTATATATTTCTCCTGAATCGATAATAGAACCCATTTTAATTAATTCAAATATTTCAATTTTTCTATCTCCTAGATATTTTTTTTTAGAATGAAATATATCAACATTTTCAGAAAAGATATTTTTTGTTATCCATTTCCAAATATTCTTGTTTCTTAAATTAATTTCACTATTTACTGATATAGAGATAAGTTCCATGAATTTTAGTTTACAAAAGAAAAAAAAAACTTGTTTTTTGCTAAAGTGTATTAAATAAACTTCCTGTGAGATTACTTTATCCCACACCAAATCACTAAAATCATCTAAAATCTTATCAGCATTAACCTTGTTTTCTTTTAGCAACTTCCATGTTTGTCTATCAATTGATAATGTTGCTAAGTAACTTGAGAACTCTTTACTTAAGAGATTAAATTGTTCCTTAGATAATCTAGCATACTTCATTGATAAGAAGATGTAAATAAAATTTTAACCTTCTTTTTGAGGGACAACTTCAAAATTCTGAGATATGACGAGATCTCTATGAAGTCGAATCTTAGCTTCGTATTTACCCAAAGATTTAATATTTTTTCCAGGTAGACTGATCTGGTTTTTATTTAATTCAATTTTTTTTTCATTAAAAAAATCGACAAAACTTTGGGAGTTAACTGAACCAAATAACTTATTACCAGCACCAACCTTAGAAGCTATGATTATTTCAATTTTACTTATTTTTTTTGCAATCTTATCAGCTTCTTTAAGAATTTCCTTTTCTTTTTGAACTCTTTGCTTTAGATTTTCAGAAAGTTTCTTTTTTTCAGCATTTGTAGCTATGACGGCAAAACCTTTTGGAATTAAATAGTTACGACCATAACCGTTTCTTACAACGACAATGTCATCTTTAAATCCTAAATTATTGACATCTTCTTTTAAAATAACTTCCATTTGATACTATTTTAATAAATCACCTACATAAGGCATGATAGCTAAATGTCTAGCTCTTTTTATGGCCGTAGAAACTTTTCTTTGATATTTTAAAGATGTACCTGTTAATCTTCTAGGGAGAATTTTACCCTGTTCATTTACAAATTTAATTAAAAATTCAGGATCTTTATAATCAATATATTTGATACCAGATCTTTTAAATCTACAATATTTCTTTTTGGTGGTAGTATCAATATTAAGAGGTGTTAAATATCTGATTTCACCTTCCTTCTTACCTAAATTTTCCTCATCAATTTTAGACATAGCTATTTTTTACTTTTTATTTTCTTGTTTCTTCTTTTTTCAGCCCACGAAACTCCATGTTTATCTAAACTTACAGTCAAATATCTCATAATCCTCTCATCTCTTTTAAATTCCAGTTCAAATTGATTAATATTTTCTCCATTAGACTTAAATTCAATTAGATGATAAAAACCACTTTTCTTGTTTTGAATTGGATAAGCAAGCTTTTTTAAACCCCAATCTTCTTTACTTATAATCTCACTACCTCTAGATTTGAGAAAATCCTCATATTTTTTAATAGTTTCGCCAATCTGCTCTTCAGACAAGACTGGGTTTAATATAAAGACACTTTCATAATGTTTCATACATTGTAATTGGTCTGCAAAAATACATTAATACATCAATTATTCAAAATATTGATTATTTATTTTTATTTTTTTCATTGAGGGTCAACATCTAATATAATTTTAACACTTTTAAAAGTTGAAATAGATTGAAAACTTTTAACAACCTTTGTAAGAATTTTTTTTGTTTTGCTCCTACTAGTTTTTTCATCATATTTAATTATAATGTTTATCAAATGGTCATTTCGAATTTTAGAGATATAAGGGGATACAGGACCCAAAAGATTATTGCCAAAAAAATTTTTTAAAACATTTCCAAGCCATTTTGATGAAATTTGGAGATTATCATAATTTTTTGATTTTAAAATTACTTTTATTAACCTAACAAATGGTGGATATTTAAATAATTTTCTTTCGTCTAACTGGTTTGCAATCATTCCTTTAAAATCATTATTTGCTATTTGCTTAATCAGTATGTGTTTAGAGTTATATGTTTGAAGCATAACCTCACCTCTTTCATCTGATCTTCCAGCTCTTCCTGCAACTTGAGACAAAATTTGGAAACATCTTTCATGGGATCTAAAATCAGGAAAATTAAATAAATTATCAGCACTAATTATTGCAACTAAACCAACATTTTTAAAATCTAAACCCTTACTAACCATTTGAGTACCAATTAAAATATTTGATTCCCCGCTCTCAAAATTTTTAATTATTTGATCAAAAGAATTTTTTTTTCTAGTTGAATCATAATCCATCCTCTCTACTAAAGCATCAGGAATTATTTTTTGAATTTTTTCTTCAATTTTTTGTGTCCCAAAACCTTTAATTGTTAAATCAATATCAGAGCACTTTATACATCTTTTATCATAAAAATTTGAAAAGCCACAATAGTGACATACTAATTTATTAGAATATTGATGATAAGTGAGTGTTACATCACAATTTTCACATTTTGGTATATATCCACAAGAATTGCACTCAATTGATGGCGCATACCCTCTCCTATTTTTAAATATTATTATTTTTTTCCCTTCTCTGATTGTTTCATTAATTTTCAAAATTAAATTATCAGAAAAAAATTCGTCATTTTTTTTTCTTCTTATTTTCTCTTTTAAATCAATAATAGATATTTTGGGCATTTTTAAACCTCTATATCTAACTAATAATTCAACATATCCGTATTTACCATTAATCATGTTATTGTATGATTCAGCTGAAGGTGTCGCAGAACCTAAAAGAGTTTTAATTTTTAATATTTTCCCTAAATAAATCGCTAAATCTCTAGCATGATATCTTGGGGAGGGATCAAATTGTTTAAAAGATGACTCGTGTTCTTCATCGACAACAATTAAACCAAGATTTTTAAATGGAAGAAATATAGATGATCTTGCACCTAAAATTATTTTTGCATTTATATCATTTTTAATAATTTTTAACCACATTTCAGCCCTTTCATTGTTACTGAATCTAGAGTGATAAACTAATACTTTTGACCCAAATCTAACTCTAAGTCTAGTTACCATTTGAGCAGTTATTGAAATTTCAGGAACCAAATACAAGACTTGTTTATTTTTTTTTATAATTTCATCAATAAGTTTAAAATATACTTCAGTTTTACCTGATGAGGTTACCCCTCTAAATAGAACAACATTATTTTGACGAAATTTTTCTTTTATTTCACTGTATGCGATTAATTGCTCTTTAGTTAATGAATATTCTGAAATATTTTCCTCAAACTCAAAGTTTAATCTACTCTCCGTAATATTTTTTTTGTCAAAAATTTTTTTACGTAGTAAACTTTTAAAACTAGACTTTGAGGAAGAAGTTTCAATTTGAATTTTTTTTTGACTTACCCAATTAGAATTATATTTTAAGTCCAAATATGTTAATATAATTTCTTTTTGTTTAGGTGCCTTTTTTTCTAAAGATTTTATTAAATTTTTAAGTTTTGATTTAACTAAAAATTTACTGTTAATTTTTAAATAAGGTTTTTTTTTCTCCTTAAACTTTTCAGTAAACTTTTGTTTAATTGTGATATAACCAAGATTTATTAATTGTTTGATATATCTCATAGTCTTATTTGATTTAAATAAATTATTTAAATCTTTAACACTTAAATCATTAGTTTTAATAGCCTCATATATTAAAAATTCATCATCAGATATTTCATTTGATTTTTCTATTTCATAAATATTACAAGTTAAAATTGATTCACTTGACAAGAGATATGCATTTGGCAAAGCTGCTTTCATAACTAAACCTATAGAAGTTAAATAATATTTTGACACCCAATCCCAAAGCTCTAGTTGACTCTTTGTAACAATTGGTTTATTGTCTAAAATTGAATGAATTGGTTTAGGATCATAAAGATCTGGTGAATTTTGGTGTTTCTCAAATACTATTCCACAGTAGATTTTAGTTTTTCCAACTGCTACAGCTACCCTAAAACCTTTTAATAAGATTTTGTATTCCTCATAAGATACATAATACGTTAAAGTTTTAGATATAGGAATAGGAACTATAACTTCAATATAATACATACTTACTTGTAGGTTTTGGTACTTCTTTTTAATCTAGCTATAGATGTGTTTAACTCGAAACCTAAAAGTAACAAAAAAGAATTTATCCAAGTATAAAGCATAAAAATTAATAATGCTCCGATTGAACCATACAATTTATTATAAGTAGAAAATTTTTCAACGTAAACACCAAAAAAATAAGTGCTTACTAAAATTAAAAATGTTGTTAAAAAAGATCCGGGAGAAAAAAAACTTAAAATTTTTGACTCAATAGTAACATAATAATATAGGGTAGATATTGAAAAATATACGACTACGATTAAAAATAAAATTTGACCTAATCTTATAAATTGTAAATCTGATGTGATTAAATTCTGAAGATTATTTAAAATATAAATTTCGTAATAAACAAAAATAATTATGCCGAGCAATAAAAAAAATGCTATTAAAACACTGAAAAAAACTGAAAAAATATACTGATTAAAAAAACTTCTGGTTGATTTTAAGTGATATGACTCTTCAAAACTCAAAAAAATAGAGCTAACGCCATTTGCTGTTAACAAAATTGATAAAATAAAAACTGATGATAAAAGACCAACTCTTGGCTTACTTTGAATATCAATAAAAATTTCATTAAAAAAGATGTGTGTTTCTTTTGGTAAAATTATTTCAACAAAATTAAATACTATAATATCCAAATTTTCAATTGGAATAAATGGTATTAAATTTAAAATGAAAAGTAAAAAAGGAAATAGTGCCATAAAAAAACTAAATGAAATGCTTCCCGCACGAGTAGTCATAGTTCCATTAACTATTCCTAAAGCATACATTTTTAAAAAATCAAATAATGATAAACCATTTAACCCTGGAAGTTTTGTTAATTTTAATAAGTTTATTAATGATTTGTATAGCTTAAGAGATTTAATTTTTTTTTTTAAGTCCATTTAACAAATTTAATAATCTATATTAATATGAAATTTAAGTTTTATAAAAAAAAAAAAAAATTGATTATCAATAATGGAATTAGTTATTATTTGTATCGGAAAAACAAGAGAAATTAATCAAAAAAAAATTATAGAAGATTATGTCAAAAAAATTAATTTTTTTATGAAATGCAAAATTAAAATTTTGACAAACAAAAAAAAGATTAACTCAATAAATGAAAGAAAAAAAATTGAATCAAAATTAATTACACAAAATATTGAGAAAGGTGATTGTGTAATAATTTTGGATAGTATGGGTAAAGAATTTAATTCAAAAGAGTTTTCCTCTTACATTAAAAAATTAATTGAAACTGGAAAAAAGAAAATACTTTTTATTATTGGAGGTCCATTTGGATTTAGCGATGAATTTTTAAATAAAAATAAAAATAAAATATCATTGTCAAGAATGACTTTATCTTATCAATTAACCAGAATTTTTTTACTTGAGCAAATTTATAGGGGCTTGTGTATAATTAATAACAACTCTTATCATCATGAATAAATGAAAGAAATAGTTTTTGCAACAAATAACCCTAATAAGTTTAATGAAATTAAATTTATTTTTCCAAAAAATATAAAATTAATGAGTTTAAAAGATTTAAATTTTAATGATAAAATTGAGGAAAGTGGAAATAATTTAAAAGATAATGCAAAGATCAAATCAAATTATATTTATAATAAATATTCTTTATCTTGTTTTTCTGATGATAGTGGACTATTGATAGATCATCTTAATGGTGAACCAGGTGTTTATTCATCTACATATGCTGGAGTTCCTAGAAATGATTTTAATAATATGAAAAAAGTATTGGAAAAATTAAAAAATATCGATAACAGATTGGCATATTTTAAAACAATTATCTCATTAAACCTTGGTTCAAAAAACTTAATTTTCTCCGGAGAGCTCATGGGTTCAATTTCTAGTTCTATTAGAGGAAACAAAGGATTTGGATATGACCCTATTTTCATCCCAAACGGCTACAATTTAACTCTTGGAGAATTATCACTATCAATAAAAAATAAAATAAGTCATAGAGCGTTAGCAATCAAAAAATTAATTAATTTTTTAAATAACTTGTAAATTTGTGATGAAAACATTTTTCTATTTTATAAATTAACGATATGGTTATCTCCAAATCAATTTATTTTATGTACATAAAAAAAATCATTTTTTTATTCATAGTAACTTTTACTTTTAATAAAAATTATTCTCAAGAAGAAGGTTCTAAATTAATAGGAATTGTTGAAAATGAATCTTCAAACAAAGCTATGTCTGGTGTTCACGTAATTAATACATCTAAAGTTATAGGGGTTATAACAAATAATAAAGGTGTTTTTGAATTAGAGGTTAGTCTAAATGACACTATATACTTTTCATATATTGGTTACAAACCTCTCAAAATTTTGGTCAACAATGATATGATAAAATTTAAAAATACCAAATTTCAATTAACTGAACTTGCTTATGCTTTAGAAGAAGTTGTTGTTAAACCTTATCAGTTGACAGGTTATTTAGAAATTGATATAAAAAATGTTCCGATAAATCCTGCTGGAAGATATAGAATAGCTGGTTTGCCATATTCTGGGTATGAGGCTGGAAATAAGAATAAGTCTTCGATTTCAAAGGCCCTTGGTGCTATTTTTGATCCAGTTGATTATTTATATAATCTATTTGGTAAAAAACCAAGGCAAATGAAAAAAATTGAAAAAATGAAAAAAGATAAAGAAATTAAAAATCTTTTGGCATCGAAATTTAATAGAGTCATCATAGGACAGCTATTAAATATTAATATTGTTGAAATAGAAGAAATTCTAATTAATTGTAATTATTCAAATGCATTTATTAAAAATGCAAATGATTTGCAAATATTAGAGGCAATTAGCGAATGTTATAATGAATACAGAGTTTTAAATTTGTGATTTTTCTTTGTTCAATTTAACCTGAAATTTATTTATTAATTTATATTTGTATCATTATTATTATTAAATGAAATTAAACACTCTTAGCGCAATTTCACCAATTGACGGAAGGTACAGGTATAAGGTAAAAGAGTTAAGTAATTTTTTTTCAGAGGAAGCTCTTATAAAATTCAGATTAAAAGTTGAAATTGAGTATTTTATTGCATTATGCAATATTCCACTTAAAGAATTAAAAAACTTCAATAAGTCTCTTTTTGAAGAATTAAGATCAGTATACCAACATTTTTCATCTGATGATGCTCTAAAAATTAAAGAAATTGAAAAAAGAACAAATCACGATGTTAAAGCAGTAGAATATTTTTTAAAAAAAGAATTTGACAGATTGGGTTTGCAAGAGTTTAAAGAGTTTATTCATTTTGGCTTAACATCTCAAGATATAAATAACACTGCTATTCCACTTTCATTAAAAGAGTTTTCAGAAACTATATTAACAAATAATATTGACTACTTACTTAAAAGTTTAAAAGAGCTTGCTGATAAAACAAAGAATATTTCAATGATTTCAAGAACACATGGTCAGCCCGCATCTCCAACTAAATTAGGTAAAGAAATTTTTGTTTTTATTACAAGAATTCAACATCAATATGAAGATTTTAGGAAAATACCATTTGCTTCAAAATTTGCTGGAGCAACGGGCAATTTTAATGCCCACCTTGTTTCATATCCAAATATTGATTGGAAAACCTTTGCTAAGGAATTTATCGAAAAAACGTTGGGTTTAAGTTATTCTTTTCCAACAACTCAAATTGAACACTATGATTATTTAGCTTCAATTTTTGACTGTACTAAAAGAATCAATAATATCATTATTGACCTAAATAGGGACTTTTGGCATTATATTTCTATTGATTATTTCAATCAGTCTAATAAAAGTGATGAAATAGGTTCTTCTGCTATGCCTCATAAAGTAAATCCTATCGATTTTGAAAATTCTGAGGGTAATCTAGGAATTGCAAATGCATTGTTTAATTTTTTCTCAAATAAATTACCTATTTCGAGATTACAGAGAGATTTAAGTGACAGTACCGTTTTAAGGAATATAGGCGTTCCCTTTTCTCACTCAATTATTTCTTATCAATCAACAATAAAAGGAATAAAAAAACTTAATGTTAACCAGGATCAAATTGAATTTGATCTCAATCAAAATTGGGCGGTCATAACCGAAGCAATCCAAACAATTTTAAGAAGAGAGGGCTTCGAAAAACCTTATGAAAGTCTCAAAAATCTCACTCAAGTGAATAAAAAAATTAATAAAGAAATATTACATAAATTTATTGATAGTTTAAATATTGATACAAAAATTAAATCTGAATTAAAGAAGATAACGCCATCTAATTATACTGGAATTTCTTATTGAAATTTTAAATTGTTTTTTTAAATTTGTGTTAGCTATGAAAAGAAAAAAATTAAGAATTTTTGTCTACTTATTTCTTGTGTTAATATATTCATGTGGTGACGATTCAGATGATAACATAATTAATTTTGTCCCCGACAACACCATAGTTAATCCTGAACCAGAAATAGATCCTACTGAAACAGTCTTATATCTGGAAATTAATGACTTTATATGGGAAAATTTGAATCAGTACTATTATTGGCAAAATGAGGTTACAGATTTAAGTGATGATTATTTAAATAATTCCAACACTTACCTAGATCTTCTCAAAACTTATTCTGATTCAGAAAATTTTTTTGAAAGTTTAAAGTATAAAGATGATAGATTTAGTTGGATTAGAAAAGAATCCTCTGAACTTGAGAATGAGCTTGCTGGAATTTCAGCATCTAATGGTCTAATTTTCGATGTATACTACAAAGATTCCTCAAACACTGAGTTAATTGGAATTGTTAGATATGTTTTACCTAATTCAAATGCATCTGAAACGGATATTAAAAGAGGAGATATTTTTACAGGGGTTAATAATATAACATTAACTCCCGGTAATTATGTTCAACTTTTATATGGAAATAATTTAACTTATAATTTAAATATGGCTGAATACACTGATGGAGTTGTCAGTCCATTAGAAAAAATAATCAAGTTAACAAAAGTTGAAAACTTCCAAGAAAACCCAATCCAATTAAGCAAAATTATCAATGTTGGTGAAAAAAAAGTCGGTTATTTAATGTACAACCAATTTTTAAGTTCTTTTGAAGATGACTTAATAAGCGTATTTGATAATTTTAAATTTGAGAATATATCAGATTTGGTTCTTGATTTAAGATATAATCCAGGAGGTTCAGTAAATAATGCCACTTATACAGCTAGTATGATTGCAGGTCAATTGAATGGAAAAATTTTTGCCAAAGAAATCTGGAATTCAAAAATGAATGATTTTTATCAAAGAGAAGCCCCTGATAGATTAGTTAATTTATTCTCAAATGTAACTTCAACTGGAAAAAATTTACCAAATTTAAATCTCAATAAAATCTATGTAATAACATCTAATAGATCAGCCTCTGCTAGTGAATTACTTATTAATGGATTAAATGCCCATATTGAAGTTATTCAAATAGGCGATAAAACGAGTGGTAAAAATGTTGGATCAATAACTTTATACGACTACATAGACAACAATGGAACAATTAATCCAAGACATAATTATGCAATGCAACCTGTTGTCTTAAAAATTGCAAACGGAGATGGTTTTTCAGACTATGATAATGGACTTGAACCAGATTACGAAATTCTGGAAGACAAGTATAATCTTGGAATCATTGGTGACGTTAATGAACCTTTACTATCAGAAGCTTTAAGTAGAATTTCTGGGACCTCAAAAAAACTACCAAAACTTAACTATAATTTCGATATCCCTCTTCCTAATCCTTTTGACAAGCTAAAAACAAAAATGTACATTGAGGATTTTTAACTATATATTAATATTAATTCCAATCTTAAAATTCCTACCCCTAGTATTATAGTTTTCTATTTCAACATACTTTTTGTCAAATAAATTAGTTATCCAAAAAAATAAACTAACATTTTTGGTATCAAATAAGTAATTATATTTTAAATCTAAAACAAAATATCCACTATTATATGAATTTTGATCTAAGCTTAGAGAAGAACTATTATTTTTCATTCCTACAAATACATTTGATTTGGTATTAATTGTAATATTTGTTGTCATTTTAAATGAATTTTTTGGTATATATCTTAAATCACCATTATTTGAATAAATATGTGAAAAACTTGACATGATATTAAAATTTTTAAAAACTTTATTTTCATACTCAATTTCAATTCCAGAGAATTGAATGTTGTCAGGTGAATTTCCATATTTAAAAGTTTCGAAATCGTAAATTATAGAAGGATTCTGTTTTCTATTAAAAAGTTGAATTGAAGTTCTACCCCCTGATGATAAAAATAGCTCTAATCCATATTCAGTTGTTGTACTTTGCTCAGGTTCTAAATTTAGATTTCCTGAATACACATCATAAATTTGATATAGACTTGGTGAAATAAAAGAAGTGCTATTAGAGGCGAATAATTTGATAAAATAATCGTTTAAACTAAAGCCTATGGAAGGATTTATATTGTAGGTTAATTGAGTACCATATTTCTCATTGTTATTTAATCTACCACCAACATTCAAATTAAGATTTTTGCTTGACAAATAGACAAAGTTAATGTAATAATCGTCATGTTTTACTAACTCAGAATTCTCATAATTAGCTTTTGATATTTTTTTATTGAATCCAATAATACTATATAATTTTTGACTAAATAAGTATTTAATGAAAAAATCTGAATATAGATTTGATGATAATGTTTTAAAAGGAAAACTACTTTGAAAATCCCTAAATATCTCTTGGAATCCAATATTTAAATTTATAGATCCTTTTTCAAATGAGTAACTATTTAATAGAGAAATTCTTTTTTGATTTGTTTTTAATTTAAAATTTGCGTCTTCAACGGGAAAACTGTTATCATAATCTGCTTGAATTTTGTCAATACTTGTAATTAATTTCCAATTAAATTTTTTTTCAATCGCATTTTGAATATTGAAAGAATAATTCGTTGAAGAAAAAGGATCAATCTCAGTTCCACCAATTACTGCAGACATTCCCTCCGTATTTTTTTTTGATAAATTAAAATTAAAATTTAAGCCTTTAAGCTTAGATCCTATTGAAAGACTGTTTTTAAAATAGGTTAATTTTTTTGGTTTTAAATTAACAGAGTTTTCAGTTCCTAAACTAGAATTAAAATTTAAAGTTAAATTTTTATAATTTTTTTTTGTAATAATATTAATCACTCCTGCGGCAGCAGACGAACCATACAGAGTACTGGTTGCACCCTTTATTATCTCAATTGACTCAATATTAGCTAGATTTAAAAAATTTAGGTTGAAATCATCATCAATTCTAGATGGATCAGATACTCTGATTCCGTCTACTAAGATCAAAACTTGCTTGCTTCTTCCTCCTCTTATTGAATATGTGAGGTTTTGACCAGAGTAAGAATTAGAACCTATAATATTAATTCCACTATATGATGATAACAATTCTGATAAATCCCTACCCAAAAATAAATTTATTTCTTTTGTTCCAATCTTAATTACTGTTTTTCCTGATTTCGTCCTTTTAATTGGAAATCTCGAATCGGTAAGGACCACCTCGTCCAAATAATAATTTTTATTTTGTTGGGAACTTAAATGATAACAAATAAGAAAACACAGAATTAAAAAAAAACTTTTTAACATAAAATAAATAATATGGGATATGATAATAGTGAAATAAAATTCTTATCCCGAGAATCTTAAACACGTTAAATGGCTGGTATCCTGACTTTCACCTTACAAAGCCTTCCCATCAAAAAGACAGTGGCATAAAGTTTTATAAAGTTTCATAAATGAATTTAGATTACAGTTGCGGGAACAGTTTTGGATTTAAACCAAATTCCCATTTAATTCAATAAAATTGAAACCAAATAACATATAAATTTAAAAAATAAATTTTTATTTTGAATCAAAAACAAGGTTATTTGCAATAAATTTATGAGTATAAATTAAAAAATAAGTGTAGAATAAATCACCTAACAAAGTGTAAAAATAAAAGGGTATTGCTAATATGAAACAATTAATGAATCCCTCTAGTGTTTTTGGATAACCTATTAACCAAACACCAAAATTAGTTACAAAAAAAAATATTATTGAAGCAATAAAAATTTTTTTAATTATTTGAATTTTAGAGGTAATTACAAACTTTGATATCAATATAAAAGACAAATAAACAAATAAATTAATTAAGCTTAAACCTAAAAAAATATCTGATAAAAATAGGATAATAAGAGGAATTAATATGGCAAAATTTTTATTATAAAATTTAGTTGCTGCAAAAATAGCAATTCCACCTACAGGTGTAAAATTAGGTGGATGAGGAATAAGTCGACTGATAACTGCAAAAATTAACAAGGCTATGACAAGAAAAAAATTTAAATCAAAATTAAATTTCACAACAGGACTATTTGGTTAAGTACATTTTTCTTCTTGAATATAATTCATAAAAATCATCATCTTTTAAATCATTTATAAATAAGATACTTTCACCAGTACTTTTCATTTCAGGTCCAAGCTTCTTATCTACGTCAGGGAATTTATTAAAAGAAAAAACAGGTTGTTTTATTGCAAATCCATCCAATTTGGGATTAAAATCAAAATCCTTTAATTTGTTTTTACCTAACATTACCTTTGTAGCAAAATTCACATATGGCTCATTATAGGCTTTAGATATAAATGGAACTGTTCTGGATGCCCTTGGATTTGCTTCAATAACATAAACTTTATCGCTTTTAATAGCAAATTGAATGTTAATTAATCCTACAGTTTTTAGTTCTTTAGCAATTTTCTTGGTATGATCCTTAATTTGCTGAACAACGTACTCACCTAAATTAAAAACTGGAAGCGTAGCATTAGAATCGCCAGAGTGTATACCACAAGGTTCAATATGTTCCATAATTCCAATAATATAAACATCATTGCCATCAGATATTGCATCTGCTTCGGCCTCTATTGCTCCGTCTAAATAGTGATCTAATAATAACTTGTTATTTGGAATTTTTCTTAACAAGTCAACAACATGTGATTCTAACTCATCTTTGTTAATTACAATTTTCATACCTTGACCACCTAATACATATGAGGGTCTAACTAATATTGGGAAATTTAATTCATCTGCAAGACTTAAAGCTTCTTCAGCACTTTGAGCTACACCAAAATCAGGATAAGGAATTTTATTTTTTTTAAGTAAAGTAGAAAAGCTACCTCTGTCTTCAGCTAAATCAAGGGATTTAAAATTTGTGCCTATAATTTTTATTCCGTATCTATCAAGTTTTTCAGCTAATTTTAGTGCTGTCTGTCCACCGAGTTGAACTATAACTCCTTCAGGTTTTTCGTGTTGTATAATATCATAAATATGTTCCCAAAATACTGGCTCGAAATATAATTTATCAGCTATGTCAAAATCTGTTGAAACAGTTTCAGGATTGCAATTAATCATTACTGTTTCATAACCACACTCTGAGGCAGCAAGAACTCCATGAACACAACAATAATCAAACTCTATTCCTTGACCAATTCGATTTGGACCAGAACCTAAAACAATTATTTTTTTCTTTTTAGATACTAAACTTTCATTATCACTGAAGGCTTTCTTTCCCTTAACCTCCATAAGCTCCTCAAAAGTTGAGTAATAATATGGTGTTTTGGCAGAAAACTCTGCCGCACAGGTATCGACTAATTTATATACCCTATTAACACCCAGCTCAATCCTTTTATTATATACTTTACTCTCAACACAACCTAACATATGTGCTATTTGTCTGTCAGCAAATCCCTTTTGTTTTGCCTCAAGTAAAAGTGATCTTTCTACAGTTTTTATGTTATATTCAGATATTTCTTTTTCAAGTAAAAAAAGTTCTTCATACTGTCTTAAAAACCACATATCTATTTTTGTTAGATTATGAATTCTAAAAAGTGGAATACCAATTTGAATGGCATCATAAAGAACAAAAACTCTATCCCAAGTGGGGTTAGATAATTTTTTTATTATCTCATCATAGGACTTATATCCTTTTCCATCTGCTCCTAAACCATTACGTTTGATTTCAAGGGATTGAGTAGCTTTGTGGAGTGCCTCTTGAAATGATCTTCCTATACCCATAACTTCTCCTACTGATTTCATTTGTAATCCAAGTACTCTATCAGAACCTTCAAACTTATCGAAGTTCCACCTCGGAATCTTTACAATAACATAATCTACAGATGGTTCAAATAACGCAGATGTTGATTTTGTTATTTGATTTTGTAATTCATCAAGATTATAACCAATTGCTAATTTAGCAGCAATTTTTGCAATAGGATATCCAGAAGCTTTAGAAGCCAATGCCGAAGACCTAGAGACTCTGGGGTTTATTTCAATAGCAATTATATCCTCATTTTCGTCTGGACTAACAGCAAATTGTACGTTGCAACCACCAGCAAAATCACCTATGCTTCTCATCATTTTTATTGCCATATCTCTCATTCTTTGATATGTATTATCTGACAATGTCATTGCTGGTGCAACTGTTATAGAATCTCCAGTATGAATTCCCATTGGGTCCATATTCTCTATTGTGCAAATTATGACAACATTATCATTACTATCTCTTAGCAATTCAAGTTCATATTCTTTCCATCCAATAAGAGCCTTATCAATCAAAACCTCGTGAATTGGAGATGCCTCTAAACCCCTTGTTAATAGTTTATCAAAATCATTTGGATTATTAACAATGGAGGCTCCTGTTCCACCTAGAGTAAAGGAAGGTCTAATAACTACTGGAAATCCATACTTTTGTGAAATTTCTTTTCCCCTTAAAAAAGAATTAGCTGTTTCGGCAGGAGCAACAGGAATATTAATTTTTTTTAATAACTTTTTAAACTGATCTCTATCTTCAGTGATATTAATAGCATCTATATCAACACCAATAATTTTTACGTTAAAATCATCCCAGATACCTTTTTCATCGGCTTCAATGCATAAATTCAAAGCTGTTTGTCCTCCCATAGTTGGTAAAACAGCGTCTATTTTATGTTTCTTTAAAATCTCAATTATTGATTTGGTATTTAATGGCTTTAAATAAACAAAATCAGCCATTGTAGGATCAGTCATAATTGTTGCAGGATTCGAATTTATTAAAATAGTTTCAATACCATCCTCCTTCAAAGATCTTAGAGCTTGAGTCCCAGAGTAATCAAACTCACAAGCTTGACCAATTATGATTGGCCCGGATCCAATAATTAATATTGTTTTAAGATTCTTGTTTTTTGGCATATAATGAAGGGTAAAAGGTCTGACTACATATACAAACAAAAACCGAATTAAACAAAAAAATCATTTATTTCTTATAATTAGATTCTGAAGATACTGATATTTTTTTTCTTCCTTTTGATCTTCTATTAGACAAAACTTTTCTTCCAGATGGAGTAGACATTCTTTCCCTAAAACCATGTTTATTTTTTCTTTTTCTAACAGATGGCTGAAATGTTCTTTTCATAAAATTTTGAATAAAAAACCGGTCCAAATATACAATTTCTTTTAATAAGACATATCTGATAAATAAAGATTTGTGTAGATTTATTAATTTAGCTAAAAAAAAGAAAAAATGATACCGAAAATATTAAAAATCATTATATCTATAATTGTATTTTTTCTTGGTTTACACCAATTATCAGAAAACTATATTGGGAACGGAATTTTTTGTTTATTTATATCACTATTTTTTATTTTAATATATTTCAAAAATGAGTTAATTTTTTTAGCCTTTTTAAGATTACGAAAACAAGACTTTGATGGAACGAAAAAATGGCTAAATAGAATAACAAACCCACAACTACAGTTAGTAAAAAAACAACAAGGTTATTATCACTATTTGCACGGTATTATTTTATCTCAAAGTAACTTAAATCAGGCTGAGAAACATTTTAAATTGGCCATCAAATTTGGACTCTCCATGTCAGCTGATCTAGCAATGACTAAAATGAGTTTAGCTGGTATTTTAATGCAAAAAAGAAGAAAAAGGGAGGCAATTGAATTGCTTACTCAAGCAAAAAAACTTGATAAACACGGAATGCTAAATGAACAAATAAGAATTTTACAAAGTCAGCTTAAAAGAATTTAATTTTTGGGAATTTTTATTTTGTATTTTTTTTTAGACCTATTATTTAAGTGATTTTGAATCAACCAAGGGTTCAAAATTTTTAATGTTTTATAATTCATACCATTTTTATTAGCAAATTCCGATAAATTTTTAATTGGATAGTCAATATTCATTATTTCAAAATTATCATCTCTATAATACTCTGAATCTTTAACAAAAAACCCATAATTGTTGGGGTTATTTAAAATTAATTTTATAGCATGAATACGAAAAATATATCTTCTAGTTTCGTTGCCTAAAAGTAAATCATAATAAGAATTGACATTTTGTTTTTTTAATGCCCTACTGATACCAGACATACCCCTGTTATAAGCTGCTGCTGCAAGAGTCCATGTGCCAAACTTATTTTTAGCTTTCTTAATATATTTACATGCAGCAATTGTTGATAATTCAAGATTATATCTTTCATCGACATTTTTATTTATTTCTAGCCCTAACTCTCTTCCAGTTCCTCGCATAATCTGCCATATACCTTTTGCTCCTTTAGGAGATCTTAAATTTTCAAGACCACTTTCAATAACAGCTAAATATTTAAAATCGTCCGGAATACCCTCTTTTTTTAAAATTGGTTCAATTATTCTAAAATATTTTCTTGAACGTTTAATTAATTGTAGTGTATTAGACTGCCAATAAGTATTAACAAGAATTTCTTTATCAAATCTTTGAATTAGATCATTTTCATTCAAATCAACAGTTTCACCAGAAAATACCAATGAATTTGGTATTGAAATTGAATAAATCTTATAACTTGAATTATATTCATTTTTTTTATTTTTTTCTGATTCTGTTTTTTTATTACAACCTAATGTCAATAATATTGTTAAGGTTAAACGAAAAATTATTTTTAAATTTTTGTTATAATTCATGATCAAAAATTAAAATATTCATATTAATAACAATGGTAAATTTTTATTAAACCAATCACTTTTTATTAAAATCATTGCATGAGTTCCATCTTTGACAATAATAGCACTTTTAATATATCTAGCTGGGAAAACATTATCTTTATCTCCATGGATGTGAAGTAAATTAGATATAATTGATGTTCTTTTCCAGTTAATTTGCTGTTTAATTGCCCATTTTAAATATTTAGGATCTCTTACTGAAAGATATCTTTTGTAATGCATTACCTTTTTTTTTACTAAATCTCCAAAAACAAATAAAACTAATTTCTCAATGTCACTTATCCATTTTGATGGAAAAAAAATATTTGCTTTTGTTTTTCTTGCAAGAACCATTGATAGAGGTAGCTCAAATTTCGATTTAATACTTGAAACAATTATAACTTTTGAAAATTTGTAAAAAACTGACATTTCCTGGACTAATATTCCTCCAAAAGAAACCCCTAAAATATAAGGATTTTTGTGTTTTATTTTTTTTGTCATCCTTTTAGCATAATTACTTAAACTTTCATTTTCAAAAGGACTGATCCAATCAAGTTTAATCAATTTAAACTTTTTATCTAATTTGATAAACTCAAAAATTTTTGAACTTGCACCCAGGCCAGGCATGAGGTATAAATAATACAATCTTAAAATTAATTTTAATTTATAAAAAAAAAAA
>TARA_B100000963_G_scaffold362025_1_pt1 | contig 24362 bp, 23 predicted proteins | sample TARA_B100000963 | Tara Oceans TARA_B100000963 (sample SAMEA2622097) | marine metagenome | biome: marine biome (ENVO:00000447); feature: surface water layer (ENVO:00002042); material: "saline water (ENVO:00002010), including plankton (ENVO:xxxxxxxx)" | depth 5 m | reverse complement strand
GGATTTAAAATCCCTCGATAGTAATATCGTGCCGGTTCAAGTCCGGCCTCGGGCACCAATTTTGTTAATACGCATATTCATTTTTTTCCATAAAAGATAGGTGTTCTTCTAGTGTTATAATTAAACAAAGTAAATACTGGAATTTTAATGGAAAATAATAAATTTGCTGATTACCCATTTGATGATGATCGAATAGATTTTCTAGAAATTATCAAAATTTTATGGGGTAAGCGTATTGTTATTTTTACATTTACTTCAATTATTTCAATAATTGCGATCATTTACGCTCTTTATCTTCCTAATATATATTCATCAAAGGCTCACCTTGTTCCACAGGTGGAAAATAGTTCTGCTTCATCTGCATTGGGTGCATATTCAGGTCTGGCCGGGATGGCAGGTATTTCATTGGGTGGAGATACTGAAAATCTTTCAATTGAAGCAATGGCAAGAATAAAATCCTTTGATTTTTTTTCTATACATTTTTTACCAAACATAAAACTTGAAGATTTACTTGCAGTTGATTCATGGGATAGAAACAATAATAAGGTCTCATATAAAGAAAAAATCTTTGATGAAGCTTCTAAGAAATGGGTAAGAAAAGTAAGACCTCCAAAATCTACAGTTCCTTCTGATCAAGAAGCTTATAGAAAATATAAAAAAATTATTTCGGTTGTTGAAGATAAAAAGACAAAATATGTCACTTTATCAATAAATCATCAATCCCCTTATGTTGCTCAAAACTGGGTAAATATAATTGTCAATAATCTTAATGAAAGCATGAGAAAACAAACTTTGGATACAGCTGATCAATCTATTTTATTTTTAAATCAAAAATATCAGGAAACATCAGTAAATGATCTTAAAATAGCTATAGCTGAACTTATTGATTCTCAAATGCAAAAATTGATGTTCGCATCTGTAAGAGAAGATTATATTTATAAAACTATCGATTCTCCTTTAGTCTCTGAACTCAAATCATCTCCCGATAGAGCATTCATATGCATATTTGGCACACTAGCTGGATTTTTTCTAGCGATTATGTTGGTTTTAGGCAATCATTATTTCAAAAACTCATAATTCACTTTTAAATTAGGAACCTACTCATGAAGAAAAAAGCCTTAATAACTGGAATTACAGGACAGGATGGCTCATATCTTGCTGAATTTCTTCTCTCAAAGAATTATGAGGTGCATGGCATCAAAAGGAGAGCATCTTCATTTAATACTGAGAGAATCGATCATATTTACCAAGATCCACATATAGATAAACAGGATTTCGTTCTCCATTATGGTGATTTAACTGATACATCTAATTTGACGAGAATTTTATCTGAAGTAAATCCAGATGAAGTTTATAATCTTGGAGCACAGTCTCATGTTGCTGTTAGCTTTGAATCTCCTGAGTACACTGCAGATGTTGATGCAATTGGTACTCTGAGAATGCTCGAGGCTATTCACTTTTTGGGTATGGAGAAAACATGTAGGTTCTATCAAGCATCCACATCTGAACTTTATGGACTAGTCCAAGAAACACCTCAGAGTGAGACAACTCCTTTTTATCCCAGATCGCCATATGCTGCAGCTAAATTATATGCATATTGGATAACGGTAAATTATAGAGAATCATATGGGATGTTTGCATGTAATGGAATTTTATTTAATCACGAATCTCCAAGAAGAGGAGAAACTTTTGTGACTAGAAAAATTACACGAGGACTTTGTAACATAGCTCAAGGGCTAGAGAGTAAAATCTATCTTGGTAATATGGATGCATTGAGAGATTGGGGTCATGCTAAAGATTATGTGAAAATGCAGTGGCTCATGCTTCAGCAAGAAATTCCACAAGATTACGTGATTGCTACTGGTATCCAATTCTCTGTTAGGCAATTTGTAGAGCTTTCAGCTAGAGAGCTTGGAATTGAAATAGAATTCGAAGGAAAAGGAGTTAATGAAAAGGGTATTGTAAGAAAAATTATTGGCAACAATTGTCCGGGAATTCAAATTGGAGACATCATAATTGAGGTTGACAAAAGATATTTTAGACCAGCAGAAGTCGAAACTTTGCTTGGAGACCCTACCAAAGCTAAAAATGACTTAGGCTGGATTCCTGAAATTACAATTGATGAAATGATATCAGAAATGATTGAAAATGATTTGATCGCCGCAAAAAAATCTAGACTTCTTATTGAGCATGGATTTGAATCTATAATTTCTTATGAGGATTAATAAAACTTATGCACAGTGAAAATTTAAACTCGCTGAGCCCAGATGACAAGATTTATGTTGCCGGCCATAACGGATTGGTTGGATCTGCAATTGTTAGGTACTTTAAAAGAAATGGATTTAATAACTTAGTAACTAGATCACATGATGAGCTTGATTTAATTGATCAATCTGCAGTAAAAGATTTTTTTAATTCAGAGAAACCTGACTATGTGATTATCGCAGCTGCAAAAGTTGGGGGTATCCACGCCAATAATACTTACCCAGCAGATTTCATTTATCAGAATATGATGATTGAGGCTAATATTATTAATTCATCTTTTGAAAATGGGGTTAAAAGGCTACTCTTTCTTGGCAGTACTTGCATTTATCCAAGATCTGTCAATCAACCAATGAGAGAAGATGCTCTTTTAACAGGTGTTTTAGAACCAACTAATGAGCCTTATGCTCTAGCAAAAATAGCAGGAATTAAGCTTTGTGAATCTTACAATAGGCAGCATGGAACTGATTTTAGATCAGTCATGCCAACAAGTTTATATGGAATAAATGATAATTTTCATCCTACTAATTCTCATGTAATTCCAGCATTAATTCAAAGATTTCATGATGCTAAAGAAAAAAAAGAAAACGAAGTTGTAGTTTGGGGTACAGGAGATGCTATGCGAGAGTTTCTCTATGTCGATGATATGGCAGAAGCTTCAATATTTGTTCTCAGTTTGGATAAAGAAATATATGATAAAAATACCTCAGAAATGCTTTCACACATTAATATAGGGACCGGAGTTGATGTTACAACGCGAGAACTTGCCGAAACTATAAAGGAAGTGATTGGATTTAAGGGAGATTTGGTTTTTGATACCTCAAAACCCGACGGAGCTCCAAGAAAACTTATTGACGTCTCAAGATTATCTAAAATGGGTTGGAAATACAGTACAGACCTTAAAAAAGGACTTGAAGAAACTTATAATTGGTATTTAAAAAAGATACGTTAAAGCTTTTTTTGAGTTAGAAAATGACTTATGTCAAATAGAAAGAGCAATGCCTTAAAAGGATTTATATCTATTCTCAGTGGAAGCTTTGTTCTCCAGCTAGTTTCTTTACTTGTAATACCCTTATATCTAAATCTGACTTCTCAAGAGTTATTTGGTTTGTGGTTGACGCTTGGAGCCATTTTAGGGTGGATCAAGATTGGCGATATGGGGGTTGGATTAGCTCTTCAAAGAAGATCTATAGAGACTCTAGAGAAAGATGATTACAAGCTTCTATCAAGATTAATTTATGGAGCAGCCTTAATCACTCTAACATTTGGCTTTTTTATCTCAGGATTAGGCTTCTTAATGAGCAATTTATTAGTAAAAGTTTTTAACATTTCCAATGAGCTGCAAACATCTTTCATTAATACCTATCATATTTTACTTATCGTAGCCTTCATTAGACCAGCATTTGGTTTATTAACAGCGGTAATTGGCGCTAAACAACATTTAGCATTTATGCATATCAAAAACACATCAATAACAATTCTTTCGATACTTGTGACTATAACTCTCCTATATCTTGATTTTGGATTAATATCTTTTGCATATGGGCTTTTATTCGAGGCTATCTTTACTTTATTAATTGATTTTACCTATTTAAAATATAAAGACTCTCAAATAGTTTTTTTTCCAGTTAAAACTTCAAAGAGTGATATAAGGAGCTTATTAGGATTTGGAGCACCTTTTCAAATCCTAAAAATTACTAATTTAGTTGCAACAAGTACTGATAATATTATCATAGCAGCCTTTCTTGGAGCATCTTCAGTTACTGTCTATGTCTTTACAGGAAAACTTGCATTATTAATTGCTACTTTTATTATTGGAACTTTTCCATCTGTTCTTTTTTCTGGGATTTCACAGCTTTTTGAGATTGGAGATATTAAAAAAATAAAAAAACTATATCTAAATCTTTCTGATCTTATGATTAGATTGGGGATTCTTTCTGGAATAAGTTACTTCTACATTAATGAAATTTTTATAGGTTTATGGGTTGGTGCAGAAAATTTTGGTGGAAATGATTTAACAGCACTCTTTGTAATTTGGTGTTTGTTTCATGGCTTTTGCAGCGGTATTTCAAATATAATTTATGCATCAGGTGATCTTAAAGGCTTAACTGTTATTTCATTAGTTGAAGCTTCTCTAAATTTGACATTAACATTAATCTTAATTAAATCGTTTGGCTTATTAGGAGTAATTTTTGCGACTATAATTAGTAAGCTTCTAGTAACAATTTATATACCACTCAAAATTAATAAAATCTTATATGTAAGCAGCCTTAAGTTTTTTAAGAATATGTTTTTAAAAGTTTTATTTTATTTGATCCCTTTAATAATAGTCGGAGAATTTATTTCATCAATTACATTAAATTATTCTAATTCCGTTGGCAAAATAACTATAGTGCTTTTTAGTATGCTATTAACAAGCATTTTTATGTCTGAAGGGTTACTATTGTTAAGAAATAGAAAAAAAACTTTTAGAGAGAATATGGATATCTTAAAAGAATTTCATGGATTATAAATAGAGCTTTGTATATAGAATGTATAAAAAAATCATAAATAAATATATTAGAATGCCAAATTTTTCTTATATGTATACATAACTAATTAACTTATACCGACATGAGCAAAGAATTTTCAATTTTGATCAATTCAACAGATAGCTTTAGTGACTGCTGGGAGCCATTCTTTAGACTCTTTAAATTCTATTGGCCAAACTATAATGGAAAAATCTATCTCAACACTGAGACAAAAGATTTTAAATATGAAGGTCTTAATATCATATCTGTCAAGAATAGGATTAGAGATAAATCTTGGTCAAAATGCTTGTTTTATGCAGTGAACAAGATCGAGGAAGATGCTTTTATATATATGCAAGAGGATTATTTCCTGAAAGATAAAGTGGATGATGAAAAAGTTAAAGAGCTTTTCTTAAAATTTAAAAAATATGATATTGACTGTCTTCATTTAACCGATCAGTGCACTTCAGGCCCATTTGAAGAATTTAAAATGGATGATGATCTCTTAATAATTAATAAAAAAGCTCCTTATCGGATTAGTACTCAAGCAGCTTTTTGGAAGAAAAAAGTCATTTTAAATATACTTCGGCCTTGGGAGTCAGGCTGGGACTTTGAAAAATTTGGGACTAAAAGATCTGCAAAACAATCATTCAAGATTTTCTCAATTGATAATAAGACATATATAAAGGATCAAAGCGAAATAATCCCATACATTTTTACAGGAATTATAAAAGGAAGATGGAAAAATGAAGTCTTACCTTTATTTCAAAAACACAATATTATGGTAGATTTTAAGAAAAGAGGATTTATAGATGATAAAAAACCTAGCTCAGTTCTTAGCAAGATCTCTACCTTTAAAAAATTGATGATGTCTTATTTGAAGAATTATTATAAGAGCATTAGATTTCATATTGGAGCAAATAAGTAAGGCCATGAATTTCATTGAATCTAAATTTGTACTCAAAGATTATAGAGATTATGACCATGAAAACAGAAAGGTTTATCTTCTCGAAGATAAAGATTGTGATGATTTATTAGATGAATTTTATTTGAAGCTGCTAGATCAGATTTGTAAGAAAGAACATTTTCCAATAATTAGATTAGCTGATGGAGAGTTTCAATTTTTGTTGGGCAAAAATGAATTCAATTTAAGAAAGCCTATTTTTCTTTTACTGAAAAATATTCTTGGAGAATTGTATAGAAAACTTGTAGGAGTAAAATTTGAAGCAAAATCAAGAACCTATACCTCAGGAATTTACTCATTCTCAGATAGAGAAAATGTAAAAGAGCAATATGCCGAGTGCTTAAGACACATAAGCAATAATGGGATTCTTGCCTTGTATACAATAATAAAGCCAAAATTCTATACAGAGCAATACTTGCCTAAGCTATTTTCTTTTTTTGATTCAGAAGATATTCATGTAAATAAAGACAACTACATACCTTTTTATTTTATTTATATAATTTTATCTAATGCAAAATATTCCTTTCTCTACAAAGATAAGAATATACACTTAATAACTAGCTTTGATAGTAAGAGAAGGATAAGCATCGAAAGTACGATGAAATCTCTTGGTGTTAAATCGGTTTCGTGGACTCAAATCTCTAGAGATAGGTCTTTATTTGATAAGATTGATGTAAATAAAATTAGAAATGATATTGATATAATATTTGTTGGAGCTGGCATTGGCAAAGTGAATATTTTTAATCAACTTAAAAATACTCAGGCCTTAATAATTGATGCTGGTTATATTTTTGAAACATGGGAGAATCCAGATCTTAAAAAAGAAAGAGATTATTGTGATACCAAGAATTAATGCAATATTTATATAAGCTTCATGCATACCCATCTCTCTAAAAATAAGCTTTTTTCACCTTTATATTTTTGGTTAATTTATTCAGTCACTACAATTATTATTTTTGAGTTTGGCCCACTCCAATTCCCAATTGAGAATAAATTTAAACTATATTCATATTTGTTCATTGCTCATATATTCATAGTATTGGGGTATTACACCGGCTTCAAAAGATTCCAAGGCCTAAGGTCATATAACTATCCCGCATATGTCTTTAAAAGAAAATGGTTAAACATAATAACTTTTCTTGCATTCATGAGTGTTATTTTTTCATTTATAGGAGATTTAGTAAGTGGTTCTGGCATTAGCTCCGCTATTGATGATCCATTCCAATCTCGCTCATCATACTCAAGCAGAAGAGGTGGGGCTTTAGGATATGTAATAGCTATATTTGATATTTTTCGCTTACCATTCCTTGCAATTGCAACAATAAATTATAGAAGCATAAATAAAATAACACGTTTTGTGCTATTCCTAATTATTTTTAGAATTCTTTATGATGCTTTAATTGGCTCGTCCAGAGCTGGCTTAATGCAGCTGCTGGTCGTATTATTTTTTTGTGTACTTTCATTGGTTTATAAAAGACATACCAAATTAAAACTAAAAAGATTCTTTTTTTTAGGAGCTTTTCTTTTAATTAGTTTTTTAGCTTTCTCATCTTATATCGCCATTAACAGAGTAGATACAAATGAAGTTAACGCAATTGACAATATGGTTGAATATATGGCCAATAATCAAAGATATGAGTTTGATGAAGATAATATTTTTGTGCCAAAATTACCTGAAAACATAAGTTTGCTAAATGCTGGCATTTTAACCGGTTATTTTTATTATACACATGCATATGCAGCTCTCAGCCATGCGCTAAATATGCCCTTTATAGGAACCTCACTTTTCTTTGGGCATTCAGACTTTTCTATTAGGAATTTAGAAAGAATTTTCGGAAGCGAAGTGTTAAATCTTTCATACAATTATAGGCTAATAAATGAAGGTTTTAGTGCAAGCACTCTTTGGATAACTGCTTATGCGTGGATTGCATCTGATACTACATTTCTTGGATCATTCTTCCTACTTTATATTTTCGGGTACTTATACGCTTCAACATGGATTAAAAGTCTTACAAAACCTACACTTATTTCTTCTGCTCTTTTTGGATGGATGGCCTATTTCTTCTTTCAAATAAATATGACCTTTGTTCCTGCAGATTTGGGTGCTTTCATTAGTTTCTGGGGTTGTATAATTATCTATATGTTCAGGTTTAGAAGAAGAAATGATGGCATTAATACCTAATCAAAAAATAGGAATTGTAATTCCTTGCCATAATAATCTTGATGTTCTTAAAGAGTCTTTACCATCAATTTATGACGATAATTGTTTGGTAACAATTTTTGATGATGGTAGTTCCGATGGTACAAAAGAATGGGTTATTAATAATTATCCAAAAGTAAATCTTTTAGAGGGTGATGGTAATAACTGGTGGACAGGATCATTAGCAAAAGCGATTGATAACTGCATCAGAGAGGGCTGTGATTATATAGTCTCTTTAAATGCCGATGTTATTGCCTCAGGTAGGACGATTTTGAAGCTTATTGAATCATCTAAAAAATTAAATAATTGTATTGTTGCCTCTCTGGTTGTTGATATTAAAGATTCTGAAAAAATATTATGGTCTGGCTCGGTTTTTAAAAAGATTCATAAATTTATTCCGATATATGCCTCTAAATATATTTATAAGTCAGGAACAAATTTATCAAGCATACCAAAAGACCTATATGAGGTTGATGAGGTGCATGGAAGATGTGTTCTTTTTCCAAGTGAGGTTATAGATAAAATAGGAGATTTAGATTATAAAAATTTCCCTCAATATGGAGGAGACACAGATTACTCTTTTCGAGCAAAGAAAGCTGGAATAAAAATGTTTATTGACCCTCAATGCATTTCAAAGGTATTTACTCAAAATACAAATCTCAAAAGAGATAGAGAATTATCAATTCCTAAAAGATTTTTTTTAATTTTTGATTATCTTTTCAAAAGGAAAAATGGAGAAGCTCTTTTTGTTTGGTGGAAACTCTACAGAAAGCACCTTCCTTTAAGATATTTTTTGCAAAGCTACATCTTTGTTATCATCTTAAATATTTACAGACGACTTTATTAAGAATGAAACATATTATTTTTATTAATCAGGTCACGGGCCCTTTATTAATTGATATGGTTAATGTTTTCGCTGAAAAAAATTACGTAGTTAATCTGTATACTGGTGAAATCTCAAAAACAACTACTGATCTGGATAAGAGAGTATTAGTCAAAAAATTAACAAAATACAAAAAAAATAATAACTTTTACAGACTCTCAACATGGATATTTTTTACTATTCAGGTTTTTATTTATTTACTAATAAACAAAAAAAAGGAAACAATATTATATTTCTCTAGCAATCCACCATTTGTTCCCTGGTTGTGTCTTTTTTTTAAAAATACCACGTTCATTCACATATACGATGTCTATCCAAATGCTTTGCTAGCCCTTTCATTCATCTCAAAAAGGTCAATCATTTATAAATTATTTCTAGCCCTTAATAAAATGGCATTCGCAAAATCAAAAAAGGTTCTAACACCAAGCATGGGAATGAAAAATATGCTCCTTTCTTCAACTACAGATGAAAAGATTTCCGTCATCCCGTGGTGGGCAGATACTAAATTTATACGACCTATAGATAAAAAAGAAAATAAATTTATACAGAAATATAATTTAGAAGAAAAATTTGTTGTGATGTACTCAGGTAACTTTGGTCTAACGCACAATATAGAAAAAATTCTAAACGCAGCTAAAATTCTTAAAGACAAGACAGACATAAAATTTATTATTATTGGCGATGGACCCAAAAGAAATATTGTGAAAAAATTTGAAAATGAATTTAAGTTAGATAATTTACTCATTTTACCATTCCAAGATGAGCACATGCTTCCGCATTCAATGTCAGCAAGTGATATCTCTGTTGTTCTTGATAGCTTCTCATCAGATCGCAACAAAGAATCAACTGCCTCAATACCCAGTAAAACATATTATTTAATGTCCGCAGGTTCTGTCATTTATGCTGAGTCAGATAAAACCTCTGAATTAAACTCTTTGATTACTGAAAATAATATTGGCTTCTGTGATGATGATCAAAATACAGCAGGCTTTGTTAGATTTATTTTGGAATGCAAAGACAGCGAAGATTTATTAAACATATATAAAGAAAATAGCAGAAAAACCTCTCTTAACTTTACACAAGATAATGCTTTTTTATTATTAGACGAGATCGAAGAAAATTGACTAAGATTTTACATATAAGCAATGTTGTCAATAAAGATGGTGGCGGTGTAAGTAAAGTCGTTAATAAACTATTTTCGATGCAGTCAGAGTCTGGACTTAAAGCGTCATTATGGTTTTGGGGAAATAAATTTGATGAAGAAAAGATTCTTGAGAAAAAAAGTTTCCAGAAATCGAACATACTTGCTGTAAACAAGAGTATATTTTCTTTTTTTAAAGCAGCTATCTTACTATTTAAAAATAAAGGGAATGATTTAGTTATTCATCAGCACGGCATTTTTCTCCCCATATCAATTTTATCAATCATTTCAACAAGAAATGCAAAAACTATCATTAATCCTCACGGCTACCTTGAGCCAGAAAAAATGAAAGTATCATCTTTTAAAAAGCGTATCGTGCTAGCTCTATATGAAAGAACAAATTTGAGGAAGTCAAAATGCCTTGTAGCTTGCTCTAAAAAAGAAGCAATTTCCTTAAGAGACTTCGGTTTAAAGCAACCAATTGCAATTGTACCAAATGGCATAGATGCAAATTTTATTGCACATAATCTGGATAATAAAAAAGAAATTAAAAATATCTTTAAAGAAAAGAATAATATAGATAAAGACAAAAAGATTTTGCTTTATTTATCAAGAATACATCCATTCAAAGGCTTAGAAGTCTTTTTAAAAAGTATTTTTATTATTAAAGATGATTTTAGAAAAAATAATTGGATATTTATGATTGCTGGGACAGATGAGTTAAATCATGAGGCAGAACTTAAAGACTTTGTTAAAGAAAAAGAAATTCAAGATATAGTAATGTTTGTTGGTCCTAAGTTTGGAAAAAATAAAGAAGAGATTCTTGATTCGGCTGATTGTTTTGTTCTGCCCTCAAAGGGAGAGAACTTTGGGATAGTTGTTACTGAGGCAATGGCTAGAGGGCTTCCGGTAATAACTACAAAATCAACGCCATGGACGGCTTTAAACCAAAATAATTGTGGTTGGTGTATAGAAAGAGATGAAAAAGAATTTATTTTAACTCTTAAAGAATTATTTGTTGCGGAGGATTCAAAGCTCCTAGAGATGGGGAAAAACGGTGTTCGTTTAGTTAAAAATGAATATACTTGGGAAAAAATTAGTAGTCAATTTCAGAATATATATAAATGGGTAAGTAACGATTTTGAAGAAAAATATAAAAATGGATTTGAGCTCTATAAAGAATAAGGAGAGAGCAAAAATTTTATATCGTATGAAAATCAGGGATACAAAATGATCATCACATTTAGTGGAACAGATGGGGCTGGTAAGAGCACTCAAATAAGTTATCTAGAGAAGTATTTATCTAAAGAAAAAAAGAAATATATAACCTTATGGGCCAGAGGAGGCTATACTCCAATTTTTTCATTTATAAAAAAAATCATTAGGCTCATATCTGTCAATAAATTACCTGAGCCGGGACCTAATAAATCAAGAGGTAAATTATTAAATAATAAGTTTGTTGCTAAGCTTTGGTTATCACTGGCTACTATTGATTTAATTATTTTTTATGGCATCTATGCTAGGACTTTAAGTATTTTAAGAGTTACAGTTATTTGTGATAGATACATTGAAGATACTGAACTAGATTTCAAAAATAATTTTCAAGATTTTTTTACTACAAAATCTTTTCTTTGGAGGGCTGTAAATTTTATTGCACCTAAACCAGATTCCTCTTTTCTTTTAATCGTACCCGTTGAGATAAGCATTGAGAGGTCAATAGAAAAAAATGAGCCATTCCCAAATTCTAATGAAACTCTGTATTTCAGATATAACTCTTATATGGATAAAAAGATTTTTCCAGATGATAAATATTTTAGGATCAACTGCTCCCAATCACTTTTGGATATTCATTCCGAAATTATTAATAAAGCGGGCTTATGAAATTACAGCTTCTAAAGAAAAGAGAAGAAATTTATAACATTTTTTTTGAATCTACATTAGATTTTATGAAATCTATATATGATGAGGACAACCTTACCTTAAAAACATTTTTAATAAATGACAAATTAAATCTAATTTACCCCAAAGATATTAAAAGATCAGAACTAAATTTATTTATTCAAGAGTATAGATTCAATAAATCATTAATTAGAAAACTACTTCAGAGGTTTTATATATTTGTTGCTACAAAGAAATTATTTGAGCAGTTTTTTTTAGATGCAGAGATTGAGATTTATGTTCCCAAGGATTGCTTCAATGAGTTAGTTTTTTTACCTGGCAATCACTCTATAAGGGTTGTAAATATTAAAAATGATGAAATCTATGTATATATCAAAAAGGGTTTCAATAAGCATTATCTTATAAATGATGCAAAAGTAAGAAGGCAGAATAATCTTGGAAGTGTGCCTAATGTTTTTGATCTTAACGAAGATGAGGGCTGGTTTAGCGAAGAAAGAATTGAAGGAATACCTATTGATAAGATTAATTCACCCACAAAAAGAAAGAATGCTCTTCACTTTGCTCAAAAAGACCTTAGAGAATTATATAGTTCTTCAAAAAAAAATGTAGTACTTGAAGAATACTCAAAAGAAATAATTCTTAAAATTGAAAATCTTATTGAAACTTATTTAGCATCAATTTCGAAAAAAAATATGTTGATAATTAAAAACTTTTTATATCTTTTAAAAGATTTTTTATTAGATAAATTTGCCAATAAATTTTTGAATATTGCAACATCACATGGCGATTTTCAGCCTGGGAATATTATCTGCTCTCAAGATGATTTTTGGATTATTGACTGGGAATATTCATCAATGAGATCAATATTTTATGATGCTTTAGTTTATGATCTTAAAACAAGAGCACCAGAATCTTTATCAAAAAGATTACAAAAAAAAATAGATAGAATTGAATCAAATCATAATTATTATGAATGGACGGGTAAAATCTTAAATAGAAATAATAGTTATTATATTTTCATTTTTTTTGCAGAGGATCTGCTTCTAAAACTGCAAGAAATTTCTTCAGATGCTATTTATTCTAAGAATGCTTCTCTAAACATATACCTTGATGAGCTTCAGAAGATTAATTTAATACTTAAGAACCATTTTAATGACTAACATGCAAGGAAGATTAGAATTTTTTGATGGTTTATGGGGGAGATTGAATGCAAGCTTAAATATTCTTATATTAAGAAACTATGAGGAACTACCATACTCCCTAGGCAATGATATTGATATTCTTATTAGTCAGTCAGACATTAAGAGAGCTATAGAGATTTGTGAAGAATTCTCAATAAATTCAGATTTTAAAATTCACCACATTGAGCAGCCAAATCATGTTTTATCATCAATTTTATTTGTATCAAAATCTAAAAACAATTTATCTAAACCCCTAAAGATTGATTTTTTCACTCAAATGACGAAGGGATGGATTATATATGCTGATACAAGATATATATTAGAAAATAAAACTGTTTTTAAATCCTATAAAGTCCCAAATCTTAACCACGAAGCCTATCTTCTTCTTATGAAAGAACTCTTTATGTATAAGCGAGTGCGTGAAAGGTATTTTAGTAAATTCAATAATAAGTATAAAAATATAGATTTAGACGAATTCGATAAGGTTTCATCAAACTACATATCAAAAAAAACAATTTTAAAAATTAAACCATTTTTAAAAACAATTGATCTACTTTCTCTTATGCCTACTCCAAAATTAAATAGTTTTTTTAGGCCGCTGCGTTTTTTTTCTTGGTTATATTATAGTATGCGTTATAGGTTTAGTAATTTATGCAAAAGCGATGAAAAAAAATGATATTTTAATTGATGAGTTCATCTTTTTTGTTAAGGAAATATATTCCGAAAGCAATATCCCACTGCACAGGCCAGTATTTAATGGAAATGAAAAAAATTATCTTTCTGAATGTATAGATACTAATTTTGTCTCTTCTGTTGGGAAAAGAGTGAATGGATTTGAAAAAAATATAGCGGATTACACTGGCTCAAACTTTGCTATTGCAACTGTTAATGGAACTTCAGCTTTGCATATTTCAATGATTCTTTCTGGAGTTGAGCCAGGTGATGAAGTTCTCACACAAGCTTTAACTTTTATAGCAACATGTAATGCAATTAGTTATTCAGGCGCTTCTCCAATATTTATTGATGTTGATATTGATACATTGGGCATGAGTCCAAAATCATTAAAAGCATTTTTAGCAAAATATGCTATAAAAAAAGGAAAACATACATTTAATAAATTATCAGGAAAAAGGATTGGAGCATGCGTTCCAATGCATACTTTTGGATTTCCTTTGCGAATAGAGGAAATTTGCGATATTTGTGAAGATTGGAACATACCTTTAATTGAAGATGCTGCAGAGTCTCTTGGAAGTTTATCAAATAAAAAACATACTGGGACTTTTGGACAGATGGGCACTCTTAGCTTTAATGGCAATAAAGTGATTACAACTGGAGGAGGCGGAATGATAATTACTGACGATAAAGATATTGCCAAAAAAGCAAAGCACATCACAACAACAGCTAAAGTTCCTCATAGTTTCAAATTTATACATGATGAAATTGCCTATAATTATAGGATGCCAAATATTAATGCGGCACTAGGTTGTGCACAGATAGAAAGAATCCAAGAAATGCTCAGCAAAAAAAGAATTTTACATAATCAATATAGAGATTTTTTTAGTGAAACATCCATCCATCTTATGGAAAAGATTCCTGATACAGAACCAAATTATTGGTTAAATACTATAGTTTTAGATTCAAAAAAAAATAGGGATGAATTTCTGAATTTAACAAATGCAAAAGGAGTTATGACAAGACCAATTTGGGAACTAATGTCCGAACTTGAAATGTTTAAACATTGTCAGAATGATGGATTAACTAATTCATATAAGATGTATGAGCTAGTTGTAAATATTCCTTCAAGCGTTCCCTTTTTGAAAGATATCAAGAATAAAAAATGAATTCATTAAAACTAATTGATAGAAAACTAAAACTTTTTAATAAAGATATTTCTTCAAATGAAGCAGAATTAAGTAGTCTTGTTGAAAATAGTAAATTCTTAGTAATTGGTGGCGCGGGATCTATAGGCCAAGCTGTAACAAAAGAAATTTTTAAAAGGAACCCAAATTCACTCCATGTGGTTGATATAAATGAAAATAATCTTGTAGAGCTAGTGAGAGACATCAGGAGTAGTATGGGCTATATAGACGGAGATTTTAGGACCTTTGCAATTGATTGCGGATCAAGTGAGTTCGATGCATTTATTAATGATGGGAATGGCTATGATTTTGTTCTCAATTTATCAGCGCTTAAGCATGTTCGGAGTGAAAAAGATCGATATACGCTCATGAGGCTCATAAATGTGAATATTATAAATACTATTCAAATTGCAAAGCTTTGCAAGCAAATAGGAGTAAAAAAATATTTTTGTGTATCTACAGATAAAGCTGCTAACCCTGTAAATATGATGGGTGCTTCAAAAAGAATTATGGAAATGTTTCTGATGCAACACAGCGAAAGAATTGATATATCAACAGCAAGGTTTGCAAACGTTGCTTTCTCCGATGGATCTTTGCTTCATGGTTTTAATCAAAGATTTTTAAAGAATCAACCAATTGCAGCACCAAATGATGTAAAAAGATATTTTGTTACATCTGAAGAGTCCGGCCAACTTTGCCTAATGTCATGCTTACTAGGAGAAAATAGAGATATATATTTTCCTAAACTTAGTCCAGAACTTAATCTAACTAGGTTTTCTGATATCGCAAAACGATTTCTTGATGATAAAGGATATGAGGTGCATGAATGCTCATCTGAGAATGATGCAAGAAGTGAAGCACAAAGATTAATAAAAAATAAAAAGTGGCCATGTTATTTCTTTAAAAGTGATACAACTGGAGAGAAAGACTTTGAAGAATTCTATACATCAAATGAGATTATTGACTTAGATGTGTTCGAAAATATCGGTGTTATTAAAAATGATCTTTCATTTAATCAAAGCATATTAAATGATTTCCTTGACATTATTCACGATATGCAAAATAGAAATCATTACACAAGGAAGGAAATAATTACATTATTTAATAAAGTTTTGCCTGATTTTAACCATAAAGAAGAGGGAAAATTCTTGGATGAAAGAATGTGATGCAAAGAGTTTTTGATTTAGCTTTTTCATTAATTGCACTTATCATGTTATCACCAATATTTTTGATAATAATGATAGTCTTAAGGATTACTGGAGAGGGAGAAATCTTTTTCCTACAAGAAAGGGTTGGTAAAGAAAAAAAAATGATCAAATTATTTAAGTTTGCAACAATGATGAAAAATAGCGAAAAAATAGGTACAGGAACTGTGACTATAAAAAATGATCCTCGCGTATTGCCATTTGGTAAATTCCTAAGAAAATCAAAAATAAATGAGTTACCTCAATTATTTAATGTTCTTAAAGGAGATATGAGTGTTATTGGCCCAAGACCGCAAACCATAAGATGCTTTGATGCTTTTCCTAAGAGCTCTCAAGATAAAATAATTAAAGTTAGACCCGGACTGTCAGGCATTGGCTCAATTATTTTTAGAAATGAGGAGAGAATGATGTCTGACAATAATGACATTGAAGATTTTTATGATAATTCGATTATGCCTTATAAAGGACTTTTAGAAGAATGGTATGTGAAGAGATTGAACCTTAGACTATATTTCATGCTGATTATCTTAACAATTATTACAATTATTTTTTCAAAATCTAATCTGATTTGGAAGTTTTATGATGATCTTCCAAAACCTCCAGATGTTTTAAAGTCTTATTTGGCTAAATAGTGAAATGTCAGATGTTTTAATTACGTATGGCTGGGTTAGATCCTCATATGCGGCACTCAGAAACTTAAAAAAGCATAACATCAATGTTGCAATTGCTGACGACTCAATTTTTGGGATGAGCCAATTTTCAAGGTTTAAAGATTGTCACGATACCTACACCTCACATTATGTTAGTGAAAAGAAATTTATAAAGGATATAAAAAATATTTACAAGAAAAGAGATATTAGATTTATTCTTCCATCTCATAATGAAACTGAGATAATTGCAAGACATAAAAAAGATTTCCCAAAAAGTGTTTGCTCAATGATCCCAGATGCAGATCATTGCAGGTTATTTAATAATAAATCTGAGGCATACAATCTTGTGAAAAGTCTTGATATCCCAGTTCCAAAAAGATTTTTATATGAAGATCCTCTCCAGATTGAAAGCATTATCTCAGATTCAAAAGTAGAAAGGGTTGTTATAAAGTTACTGACTGGCAATAGTGGCAAGGGAGTTTTTTATGAAGATTCTCCAAAAAAAGCACAGGAAAAGGTTTTAGAAATTATTAAAAAATATAATCTCTCAAAATCTAGATATCCTCAAATAGAAGAATATGTTCATGGAGATGGATATGGTTGTTCAGTCTTATTTTGGAAAGGAGAACAAATTACTCATTTCACTCACAAAAGATTAAGGGAGAAGATCAAAACAGGGGGAACCAGTACATATAGAGAGTCAGCCAGTCACAAAGGGATTGAAGATGCAGCAAAAAAATTATTTAGTAAAATAGGCTGGCATGGTTTAGCTATGTCAGAGTTCAAAGTTTGCGATAAAACAAATAAGTTTTGGTTTATAGAAGTTAATCCAAGAATGTGGGGATCAATGCCACTTGCTATTAGTTCTGGAGTTGAGTTCCCATATTTGACTTATTTATGTGCAACTCAGGGTCCTGAAGAAGCAAGAAAATATCATTCTAAACAAATAGTTAAACAGGGCTGGGGAGGCAAGTGGCTTTTGGGGGAGTATTTTGTCCTCGTAAGTAATCTTATTTCATTTAATTTTAAGGAAGTGTCTAAAATGATTTTTGGGAGAAAAAGTAACTCAATTGATGATTTTTACTGGGATGATCCATTTGCATTTCTTGGTCAAGTAATCTCATATATTAAGAAAGCGCTTTTAAAAAGAAGCTTAAATGCATCTGATAAAGGAATGATAGGATGAAAAAGGTTGCTCTATTTGACTTTGACGGCACATTAACAACTAAAGATACAAATAGGATACTTATTATTGAACTTATAAAATATAATCCTAAAAGGCTAATACATGTTTTTTTAGACCTTTTTTATATCTTTTTTGCGAACAAAAAAAATAATATCCAAGATAGAAAGAATGTTGTAATTGGTAAACTAATAAAAGGTCTATCAAGAAGTGATTTAGATAAGCCTCTTGATAAATTTAAGGAAAGAGTTTCAGTTCTATTTAGAGATTCTGCTTTGAAGGCAATTACAAAACATAAAAAACAAAATAATAATATTTTAGTAGTAACAGCATCACCAGAATTTGCGATTTCAAAAGTTCTTGAGAATTTTAATGTAAACATAATAGGTACAAGTTTTGATTGCATCAAAAATGAATATAGCGGCATGCTTTCTTCACCAAACTGTATCGGCAAAGAAAAAGTAAATAGAATTATAAAATGGCAGCACGAAAACAAAGATGACGTAATTTATCTAGAATGTTGGGGAGATTCAATAGAGGATATGCCTATGATGTTACTTGCTAAAGAGCATTTTTGGATCAAAAGTAGTAACCTTAATGAACTAAAGAAAGTTGACCCTGAAGCAAATTTTACTAATTAGATGATTAGATTTATTGATATTGAACAATCAGAGCCTTATAAAAATTTTAATTCGCTATACAAGAGAGCTCTAAAAAACGGTCAGAGAAGCATAGAAGCCTTCTCTATAAGCTCATTTGATTCAAAAATTCAGGAAGTTCAATCAAGGTATGTAAATCTAAAGTATGTAATTGAGAATGAGTGGATATTTTTTTCAAACTATAATTCACCAAAATCAAAAAGCTTTGAAAGCCATAATCAAATTACTGCATTATTTTTTTGGCCATATATTAATTCTCAAATCAGGATTAAAGCAACCATAAAAAAAACTACTGCAGATTTTAATAATGATTATTTTAAAAAAAGATCTCCAGAAAAGAATGCATTAGCTATATCATCATGTCAGTCTGAGATTACTGATTCTTACGAGTCAGTTGTTACAAATTTTTCAAAGACACTTAAAAGTAAGGATTTAATGAAATGTCCGCATTATTGGGGAGGTTTCTCATTTTCTCCATATTATTTTGAATTTTGGGAAGGACATGAATCTAGATTGAATAAAAGGGAGATCTTCAAATTAAAAGATGGTGAGTGGGAAAAATATTTTATTCAACCATGAAAAAAAGATTTGCCAAAAAGATGTATTAGTTTAAAATCGCAATGAAATATGACACATTATATCGATATCGTTATTCTAAATTTAAAATTAACTATTTAATTTTAATGCATTTCTTTTTTTTAAATCAAAGGTAATTCCAATAGCAGCTCAAAAAAAACAATTTGTACCTATTAATGAGCAAATTAAGGCTCAAGAAGTTATTCTTATAGGAGGCAATGGAGAAAAGATTGGGTTGGTCAGTATTTCTGAAGCTCTTGAAGCAGCAACAAAATCATCATTAGATCTAGTCCAGGTTTCGCCAGCAAATACAAATCCAGTTGTTTGCAAACTTCTCGATTATGGAAAACATATTTTTAGTAAGAAAAAAAATACCTCATCCACTAAATCCAAAGGAAAAAGAAGATCAATTAAAGAAATAAAGTTCCGCCCTTCAACAGATACCGGAGACTACAATATTAAATTAAAAAAGATTAAAAGCTTTATTCTTGATAAAAATAAGACTAAAATTAGCGTCCGATTTAGAGGGAGAGAGATTCTTAATAGTGATTTAGGTCTTGATTTATTAAACAAGATAAAAGAAGAGCTTTCTGATATAGCTCAGGTAGATCAAGAGCCCTCTCTTGAAGGAAGACAGCTATTAATGATTTTGTCACCAGTAAAAAAGTAAAAAAGAAAAAAATGGGATATAAGTTAAAAAAACATTCAGGAGCATCAAAGCGTTTTAAAAGGACAGGTTCTTCAGTTAAAAGTAGGAGCGCTGGGAGAAACCATATCTTGTCAAAACAATCTACAAAAAGAAAAAGACATAACAGAGGATTAAATAAACTTTCGGGGACCACATTGAAGGTTGCTGAAAGACTTATAAAATAAGCTATGCCTAGAGTCACAAAATCACTAACCGCAAAATCAAAGCATAAGAAAGTCCTAAAGGCCACTAAGGGACATTATGGCGCTAGAAGAAAATTGTTTAAGACAGCTAAACAGTCGAATATTAAAGCACTGCAATATGCATTTAGAGATAGGAAAAATAAAAAAAGAAGTTTCAGATCTTTATGGATTTCAAGAATTAGCGCTGCTTCCAGAGATTTAGGTGTACCTTATTCAGAGTTAATTAACTCCATGAGTAAAAAAGAAATTTTATTAAACAGGAAAATTCTTGCTGATATAGCAGTAAATGATAATGAGGTATTTAAAAAAGTTGTCAAAGCTGCACTAAATTAATGTCTTCTCCAGAAGACCACATAAAAATTGATTCTCATAAAGCAATCGGCACAGTACATCCCATAACATCTACACTTTTTACAATAATTTCTTTTTTGGAGTCATGCGGCTTTAACACAATAGATGGTCCAGAAATTGAAACTGAAAAATACAATTTTGATATGCTTAACATAAAGAAATCTCATCCTGCAAGGCAAATGCATGACACTTTTTATGTAAATAATAAGAACTATGTTCTTAGAACTCATACATCACCTGTCCAAGTAAGAGCAATGCTTAGTAACAAACCACCATTCTCATTTATTTCAAATGGTAAAGTTTATAGAAAAGATGATGACTCAACTCATCTCCCAATGTTTCATCAACTTGAAGGTATTTATGTTAATGAAACTGTGACTTTTTCAGAACTTAAAGACTTAATATATAAGCTCGTATATTTTTTATTCGGTGACGATGTTTCCTTAAGATTTAGACCCTCTTACTTTCCTTTTACTGAACCATCTGCTGAAGTAGATGTTTTATTTGATGGCAGTAATAATTGGCTCGAAATTTTAGGATGCGGTATTGTGAATCCAAGAGTTTTAGAAAACTGTAAAATTGATCCATCTAAGTTTTCGGGATTTGCTTTTGGATTAGGTATAGAAAGAATAGCCATGCTTAAGTACGGTATTAAAGACATAAGGGATTTTTATAAATCAAATTTAGATTTTTTAGAACAATTCTGAATTTATGAAGATTTCAACTGATCATTTGAAGCATCTTCTGGAGAATGATGTTAAAAATGAAGATATTTCATCTAGATTAATACAGCTGGGTCATGAAAATGAAATACATCAAAACATTGTTGATATAGAAATAACTCCAAATAGAGGAGATTGTTTGTCACTTAGAGGTCTAGCACGCGAACTTAATTACTTTTATAGCGCAAATATTGAATTTAAAATCTATGAACCTGAAATTGATGAATTAGTTTTTAATTTTACAAATGAAGCTAAGGAGGATTGCCTTAAAATATCATTCTTGAAAGTAGAAGTAGATAATCTTCCAGATGTATATGAGCCATATCTTGAAAATTACTTTGAAAGCTTAGAAATAAAGAAAAATAATTTTTTTACAGATATTTCAAACTATGTCTCATATGAATTGGGTCAACCAACACATTGCTATGATTTTTCAAATATTGGAGAGAGTTTAACTTTAACGAAAACACCAGAAAGCAAAGAATTTGTTACCCTGACTGGAAAAAAGTTGACTCTTGATGGTGGAGAACTCGTTTTTATGCAAAATGAAAATGTAATAAATTTAGCAGGGGTAATGGGAGGCTCCTCAACAGCATGCTCAAATAAAACCAAAGAAGTTCTTATCGAGTGCGCCTATTTTAATCCTGAATCTGTAATAGGAAGGTCTATAAAATATGACCTTAACTCTGATGCGGCATATAAATTTGAAAGAGGGACAGATCCTTCGAATATTAATTACGCATTGAGAAGATTTATAAAGATAGTAGAAGATCATGCAACAATAAAGAAACTAGAGATATTTGAGGGAAATTATTCTGAAAAAAAACAAAAACTTATTCAAAATCGTTTACAAGAAGTAAATTCTATTTTGGGAACTAATATAACAAAAGACAAATATACAAAAATACTTGAAAGTTTAGGTTTCAAGGTCAACGAAGAGATTTCTGTTCCAAACCATAGAAATGATATTGAGGGAATCAATGATATTGCTGAAGAGGTAGCTAGGTATACAGGCTATGATAATCTGCCAACAAAAGAATTTAGAGTCAAAAAAGACTTTGCAACTCCAGCAAAAAGCGATGATCAAATACGAGCTTTTCTTTTGCAGAATGGGTTTAATGAGGTGATAAATTATCCTTTTACCTCCAAAAACATCAATGATGCAATCCAAGTTGATAATCCGCTAGATTCAAATAAAAAGTTTTTAAGACAAACAATTATAGATTCACTTATTGAGAATCTTGCATTAAACGAAAGACGTCAAAAGGATTCACTAAAGCTATTTGAAATTTCAAATCTATATTCAGACAATGATCCAATTAAAGAGGAAAAATTTTTAGGATTAATTATTGCCGGCAGAAAGGGGCACAACTATAAAGAATTTAACTCTTATCTTGACTTTAATTACTTAAAATCTATTTTAGAAAAGTTGGGTATTGATGACTCTTTAATATCAAATGTTAACAGAGAGATTGTAAACTCAAAAAGTAAATATGAAATATTTACATGTGAAGTAAGTATTGACGAGATAAATATTGAAAGTCTTAATAAACTCTCTATTCAAGAAAATATCAAGTTTGAGAATACTAAATTTTCTGGTATTTCAGAATATCCATCAATAGTAAGAGATCTTTCTTTTTTAATAAATGATAAAAATCAAATTCAAATTCTTCTTGACTCGATAGAATCAATTGAAAATATAATTCTTAAAAACCGATTCATTTTTGATTTCTTCGAAAATGAAAAAAAAGGTTATTTTAAAGTGGGCTACAGATTTATATTTCAATCTCCTATTAAGACGCTCACTGATGAAGAGGTAGAAAAAGTTATTACTGATATAGTAGAATCATCAATAGAGATTGATGGAGTCTCAATACCAGGCATGCAAACATAAATATTATGAAAGCTTTAAAATATAATTTTCTCTTTGTTCTTTTTGTTTTCTTTACCCATTCCTTTTCTCAAGAATTTGACCCAGCGTTTTTAGCAAGTCTTCCTGATGCGGTAAGGAAGGACCTTCTCGAAGAAGTTGAAGGAAGAGAAGCATTTGAGCAAGAGCAATATAGAAGACCTTCTTCCTTTATAAAAAAACCTGACGTAGATAGCAACAGGTTTGGTGTGAATATCTTCTCAATGATGCAATCAACTCTAATGCCTGTCAATGAACCCAATTTTGATTCAAGCTATACTTTAGATTTTGGTGATCAACTTCAACTCCAGCTTGTAGGACAAACATCCTCAATTGTAAATTTAATAATTAATAGAGATGGATCAGTTAGCATCCCTGATATAGGTAAAGTATTTTTGTCAGGCCTTACAATGCAAGCTGCATCAGAACTAATAAAACAGAAAGTTAGTTCATCCTACATAGGAGTAGAGGGATTTGTTACTCTTGTAAATGTCAGAGATATTCAAATAGTAGTATCGGGGAATGTTTTTAATCCTGGGCCATATACCCTCAACGGAAATTCAAATATCTTTCATTCATTAACAGTTTCAGGTGGGCCAGATGAGTCTGGATCCTTTAGAGATATTGAGTTAATAAGAGCAGGAAAGGTTATTGAAAGAATTGATCTGTATGAAACATTTATTTATGGTAAGCCAAGTTTTGGTACCAGATTAAGATCAGGAGATATGGTTTTTGTTAAACCTGCTAAACATATTGTTACGATTTCAGGAGGCGTCAAAAGGGCAAGGCAATATGAGCTTTTAGAAACTGAAAATTTCGAAGACTTAATCTTTTTTTCTAATGGCTTTACATCGGATGCAGATCTGGGAAGTATTGAATTGGAAAGACTTAACAATGGTAATGTTGAAAAGGTTCAGCTATCAAATAAAGACTTTTCCAATATTAAATTAAATGATGGTGAGAGCATATTTGTTAGAAGATATCCTATAAAAGTTGCATCAATAACGGGAGCAGTAAATAATCCTGGGGCATATAGATTTAATGAAGGGGAAGGATTATATGAGCTCATAAATAGGGCTGGAGGCTATACAGATACAGCATATTCTTTTGGAGGAATTCTTCTTAATGATGAAGCATTAGAGGCAAATATGCTTGCAAAAGAACAACTTTACAGAAGCTTTTTATCATCATTAATTAAAAGCACAGCCAGTCTGCAGGCAGGGAGCGGAGAAACAGTTGGAGCTCTTTTATCCGAGCTCAGAGACTCACCTGTGTCTGGAAGAATTTCAGCTGAATTTGATTTAGATAAAATTAGTA
>TARA_B100000963_G_scaffold40097_1_pt1 | contig 24437 bp, 19 predicted proteins | sample TARA_B100000963 | Tara Oceans TARA_B100000963 (sample SAMEA2622097) | marine metagenome | biome: marine biome (ENVO:00000447); feature: surface water layer (ENVO:00002042); material: "saline water (ENVO:00002010), including plankton (ENVO:xxxxxxxx)" | depth 5 m | reverse complement strand
TTTTGTGATTGTATTAACAAAGGAATGCAAATGAAAAAAAGTAAAATATTCTTCATACTAGTTTAGTTTTTGTTTTAATTTTAGCACGAAAATTGAAAGTAAAATTGCTACGATAATGTCTGCAATTGCTGGTGCTTTGGCCCAACCAAAATTCCAAATGCAAACTAATGCAAACCATAATATCCATACTCTATCAGTTTTTTTGATTTTCATCGTGTAAGTTAAATACATTAACAAACTTACAAATAGTCCCCAAAACATTCCTCCTAAAATATCAAAAGGATAATGTACACCTAAATAAATTCTACTAAATCCAATCAGAGTAGCCCAAGAAAAAAGAAAAATAAACCCTCTTACGTTTTTAAATAATAGTGTTAAAAAAAAGGCAATAGCAAATGAATTTGAAGCATGCGACGATATAAATCCATATTTTCCACCACAACCATCAACAAGCCTAATGTCCTTAGCAATTTCAAACTCATGGCATGGGCGATATCTCTCAAACATATTTTTAAATAATTCTACACTACCAAAATCAGATATAAAAATCAAAAAAATAATTGAAATTAGTATTTTAAAGAATTGTTGAGGGAATTTTTTTTTGATTAAAAAAATAATAAATAAATATAAAGGAATCCAAAACCACTTTGATGAAATAAGGATCATTAACTTATCTATTTCTTCAAAACCAGATGAATTGATAATTTTGAACAAATGTTTATCTATTTCAATCAAGGAATTCATTAATTGTTTAGTTTTTCCCAAATTAAATCCTTTAATTTTACTAAGCCCTGCTGTGCTATTGAAGATATAAATATTGAATCAATTTTTTTTGGAAGTGTTTTTGTTATTTCACTTTTTAGTTCTGAATCTAATAAATCACACTTAGTAATTGCTAGAATTCTGTCTTTGTCTAGTAATTCAGGATTGTATTTTTTTAATTCATTTAATAAAATATTGTATTCTTCTTTTATATCTTTTGAGTCTGATGGGACCATAAATAGCAATGTGGTATTTCTTTCTATATGTCTTAAAAAACGTAAACCTAACCCTTTACCCTCTGAAGCTCCCTCAATTATACCTGGAATATCCGCCATTATAAATGATCGATCATTTCTGTAAGATACAATTCCTAAATTAGGTACTAATGTTGTAAATGGATAGTTTGCAATTTCAGGTTTTGCGGCTGAAACAACTGAAAGTAATGTTGACTTTCCAGCATTTGGAAATCCAACTAAACCAATATCAGCTAATACTTTTAGCTCTAATATGTACCAGCCTTCAGAATATTTTTCCCCAGGTTGTGCATATCTAGGTGATTGATTTGTAGAGGACTTAAAGTGAGAATTTCCTCTTCCTCCTAAACCACCTTTTACTAAAATATGCTCTTCATTATTTTTTGTTATCTCACAAATGATATTATTTGTTTCAGCATCCTTAATAATTGTTCCAAGTGGGACATCTATAAAACTGTTTTTTCCATTTTTACCAAAACTATGGTTTCCTGTTCCATGCTCACCATGTTCAGCAAAAATATGTTTTTTATATCTTAAGTGTAATAGCGTCCACATGTTGCTATTTCCTTTAATGATTATATTCCCTCCACTGCCTCCGTCTCCTCCGTCAGGGCCACCTTTAGCTGTGCTTTTATCTCTTCTAAAATGTTTCGAACCAGCTCCTCCTTTGCCAGAACGACAAAATATCTTTACATAATCAACAAAATTAGAATTTTTTATTCTCATTTAAAGATTATCAATTATGTTGTTTAATTTTTTTGCTATGTCCAAAACACTTCCAGTTCCGCTTATTTCATGAAGTTTATTTTGTGATGCGTAATAGTCTTTTAAAGGAGTTGTTTTTATATTATATTCATTAATTCTATTTGCTATGATTTTTTCATTTTGATCGTCGGCTCTACCAGAACTTATACCTCTATTCAACAACCTTTTTATTAATTCTTTATCACCCACTACAAGTGCTAACATAACAGATATAGATGTAGATTGATGATTTAACAAATTATCGAGTTCTTTTGCTTGTTTTTGAGTTCGAGGAAATCCATCAAAAATAAAACCTTGAGATTTAGGATTTTTATCGAGTTTAGATTTTATCATTCCTATTACAACATCATCTGGAACTAATAGTCCACCATCCATTAACTTCTTAGCTTCCAAACCAAGAGAAGTTCCTTCTTTTATTTCTGATCTTAAGATGTCACCAGTAGATAGATGTATTAAATTATATTTCTTAACTAATAAGTCTGCTTGTGTACCTTTTCCTGCCCCAGGAGGACCAAATAATACAATATTTAACATATTTTATTCTTTTAATTTATAAATATTTGACAAGTTTCTACCTAAATCATTATAATCTAGTCCGTATCCAACAACAAAATTATTTGAAATAGATTTACCAATGTAGTCAATTTTAATTTTCTTCTTGTAGCAATCAGGTTTATATAATAATGTAATTATTTTCATGTTTTTCACCCTTTTATTTTTAAAAATTTTCACTAATTCATGTATTGTATTTCCAGTATCAACAATATCTTCGATAATAAAAATATTTCGATTTGATATGTCTTTTTCTATTCCAAAAATCTCCTTTAAATTACCACTTGTTTTAGTTTTAATATATGAGGAAACTTTTATGAAAGCAATTTCAGTATTCGGAATGTTGATTTTTTTTATTAGGTCAGATGCAAATAAAAAAGAACCATTTAAAACTACAATAAATAGTGGATTATTTAAATTAGATTCATTTATTTTTTTGGCTAACGATGATACAATTTGATTAATTTCATTTTTTTTAATAAAAAGTTCAAATTTTTTGTCATGTAATAGAATGTCATCCATAAACTAATTGCTATTTTAGTATTAAACTAATTTAACCATTTTTTTTGCAAAAATATTTGATTTTTAGTAGGATTTTTTATTTTTTTAATCTCTAATAGATTATAATAATTTCCTTTATTTAAAATTATATTTTTTTCAGAAAACTTATTCTTAATAGTAAACTCAATATCATTATTTATATTTTCCAATAATTTATTTAAATTTTCTTTTATTGGATTACCATTTATATTTTTTACTTCATCTTCAGGACCTATACCATTTAAATCAGCTGCTGAATCTGGCTCAACTTTTTTAATGATTTCTTTTCCATTTTCTTTTACTGAAATAAATCCAAAATATTGTGCTGATAGATTAGAGTTTTTTTTCTCTATTAGTTCTAATCCAACAGTCTTAAGTGCTGAATTTAATGTTGGAATGTAGTTTTCTGTACCGTAAATATGTTTTTTAAAAATTTCTAAAACTCTATTACCCCCATATTTCAGACATATATTTTTAAAATCCTCTTCAGAGTAACCTTTTTCTTTTAATGCGAAATCAGTGTATAAATTTTTCATAACGGAGTGCAAACTGTCTTTTCCATTTGAATAATTTATAATCTCAAGATCAATCATTAACATACATAAGGCTCCATCTGGATATATAGATACTTTTCTATCAGGAGCCCCAATTTTATATCCGTCCAGCCAGTTATCAAATCCGCTTTCTGCAACAGACAAATTAAATCTGCCATAGTTCATTAGATGACGTTTAATATTTTCATTTTGTGTTTTTATAAACTCATTCCAATTAAAAACATTAGAGTTATAAAGCATTAAATCCCCCATATATGTTGTTACACCTTCAGCTACAAAACCAGTTTGAAAATAATTTTCTTTTGTATAATTATAAGGGAGCATCTCTTTTGGTCTTATTGCTTTTATATTCCACGTATGATATAATTCATGTGAGCACACTCCTAAAAGGTTTTCATATTTCTTATCCATTATCTCATCTCCTGGCCCTAATAGTAAAACTGTATTTTTTGTATGTTCAACACCATGATAGCTTTTGTATGGTGTTATTTGAAATAAAAAATGATATTCATTAACAGGGAAACCTCCAAAATGATCTATTTGACTTTTCGTAAATAATGTAAAATCTTTTTTTAGTTTTGACCAATCCAAATTGCATTTACCCTGAAACCAAAGATGAAATTTCATGTTATTGACCTCATAAAAATCATGTTGCAAAGTGTTAGAGCAAATAATTGGAGATTCTGCTAGCTCATCATAGCTCTTTGCAACAAGAGTTTTATTTTCATTTGATAGCGAAGAGGCTAAGTCATAATCTTTTGGTATATCAAAATTTAAAGTATATGTTTCCTGCATTCTATCTAATATATAAAAGAAACAATGTACAGGATTTAAATAAAGTTGATATTCATCTAAATAGCAAGAGCCAGCATCAAGTGTGTTGGCGTAAAAACTATATGAGATATTTATTTTTTGTATATTTCTAGTTTCTACTTCCCAGAGGTCTTTTGTTATTTTTTTAAAATTTAATAAATTTCCATTATCATCTTTTGCCTCCCAATTTCTAATATTTTGCGCAAAATTTCCTAATTCATATCTGCCTGGTCTCCAAGAAGCAAGTTGAAAATACATTTTGTCAACTCCATTTGTTTTAGTGAGAAGTTGAAAGTCCACATAATGACGATGTGGTTTTGTATATGATATGTAATAGTTTATCATTTTTTTTAATACAACAAATATACAAGATTAGTTATTTTAAATATTTAAAAGAAGTTTTTAAATTCTTTAACTATTTCACAGTTATTATTATTTTTGTGTATAATTAACTAATTAAGTAATGAGAAAATACTTGCCAACATTATCTGAGCTAATCGATCGATTATCAATTGCTCAATTAAAAGAGGTATTCATACCAGAGCATAAAAAAGAATATGCACAAGAAATTGAGGATATTATACATGATATTCAGGAAAATATTAATGAAAATAATTCAGAAATTACAGCAGAAACCATTAGAGCCATTGTTGTTCTATCTCAAATGAATTTACATATTTGGCATAACGAATCTAATTACAGAAAAGGAATAAAAGATGGAAATAATTTAGAACTTACTCATGGTCTAAATGGTATAAGAAATACTGCTAAAAATAAAATTCAAGAGATAGTTGGAGGAAGAAAAGATTATAAAATTGATTGTTTAGCTGCAGACTTTAAGGATTGGGAAGTTTCATGGTCTAAGAAAAAAAAGAAAAAATGAATTACGATTTAATTGTTTTAGGTAGCGGTCCAGGAGGATATGTTGCTGCTATTAGAGCATCACAACTGGGTATGAAAGTAGCTATTGTTGAAAAAGAAAGTCTGGGTGGGGTTTGTCTTAATTGGGGTTGTATACCTACAAAGGCACTATTGAAATCGGCTCAGGTGTTTGAATACATAAACCACGCGGAGGATTATGGTATTAAAGTTAACAATGCTGAAGCTGACTTCACTTCAATCATTAAGAGAAGCCGTGACGTAGCTGATGGTATGAGTAATGGGATATCATATTTAATGAAAAAAAATAAAATTGATGTTATTATTGGATTTGGAAAGATTATGCCAAACAATAAAATTGCAGTAACTAGCGAAGGAAAAACAAAAGATTATTCTGCAAAAAATATCATTATAGCAACTGGAGCAAGATCTAGAGAATTACCAAATTTACCTCAAGACGGAAAAAAGATTATTGGTTACAGGGACGCAATGGTGTTAAAGTCAGTTCCAAAAAGAATGGTAATTGTTGGCTCAGGAGCTATAGGTGTAGAGTTTGCATATTTTTATAATTCAATGGGATGCGAAGTAACTATTGTAGAGTATTTGCCAAATATTGTTCCTGTTGAAGATATGGATGTATCTAAGCAATTACAAAGATCATTTAAGAAATCTGGAATAAATGTAATGACTAATTCCTCGGTTGAAAAAGTTGATACCACAGGTAAAGGCTGTAATGTTGTAATTAAAACTAAAAATGGAGAGGAGAAACTTGAATGTGATGTCGTTCTTTCAGCGGTTGGTATTGTAGCTAATATTGAAAATATCGGTTTAGAAGAGGTTGGAATTAAAACTGAAAATGGTAAAATAATTGTTGACGATTATTACAATACAAATGTTAGTGGTTATTATGCTATTGGTGATGTATTAGCTAATCAAGCTCTTGCACATGTGGCATCAGCTGAAGGAATTACTTGCGTTGAAAAGATTGCTGGACAAAAACCCGATACAATAGATTATAACAATATTCCTGGATGTACCTATTGTAGTCCTGAGATTTCATCTGTTGGATTGACTGAAGCAGCAGCTAAAGAAGCAGGATATTCTATAAAAGTTGGTAAGTTTCCATTTTCTGCATCTGGAAAAGCATCTGCTGCTGGACATAAAGATGGATTCGTAAAAGTCATTTTTGATGCAAAATATGGTGAATGGTTAGGTTGTCATATGATAGGATATAATGTTACAGAAATGATTGCAGAAGCAGTCGTTGCTCGAAAACTTGAAACGACAGGACATGAAATATTAAAGGCTGTTCATCCTCACCCAACAATGAGTGAAGCTGTAATGGAAGCTGTAGCTGATGCGTATGATGAAGTTATACACATGTAAAATATTATTCACTGTACAACAATTTTTCTTGTTTCAATATTATTGTGATTTATTAGTTGGATAAAATATATTCCCTTGGGCATTCTATTAAAATCAATTGATTTTATACTTTTTTCAAATTTTTTTTCAGTTATTAATTCTCCTAGCGAAGAATATATTTTTATTTTTAGTTTGTCAATATTTGTTTTGATATTAATATTCCCATTACTTGGGTTAGGATATATTTTAGTTTGATTAAAGATTTCATTTTCTTCATTAAACAAAATATTTAAGCCATTAATTTTAATATTGTCTAAATAAAAATGGTTTCCATAGTCATTTATAGCAGTAAAACGTATCATGATAGTGTCCCCATTAAGTCCCCAATTTGTTAAATTTATACTATCTGTTTTCCAGCTGCCACAAGTTGGAAACCATGCACTGCTCTCATAAGGTACAGTCTGCAAATCAGGACCAAGTGCACCATAAATAGAATCCCAAGTTGTTCCACAATCTGTAGAAATATCAATTCTTAGTCCATCGTCATACCCACTTGCATAGCCGGAATAGGCATAATCATACGTTAACCAATTTTTAGCATTTATTCCATTACCTAAGGCGAATTTATTACTAATTAGATAAGCTTCTTCACCAGGATATTGTATCCAGTAATGATTAACATAAGCAGTAGTAGTTGGTAAACAATCTATTCCGAAATCAACAATCGTATTAAGCCAACTAAAATACGGTGAATATCCTAACTCCCATCCTAAAGGAGGAAAGTTTCCTGAATCAAACCCTTCATACAATGAATTTGAATTTGTAATTGGAGAAATAGAATCTGTATAATTAATAAAATCTGTATAATACTGTGAGCTTGTTCCAAATGCATCAGTGACAGTTAAACCTACATCATAAGTGCCAGGTTGAGAATAAACTACAACTGGGTCTTCCTGAGTTGATGAAGAAGGATTTCCGCCTGGGAAAGACCATTGCCATGTAGCGCTACTCAATCTTGCTGCTGAATGATCAATAAATCTTACAGTATCATTAAGACAATTAATTTCTAGTTTATCTGCAGCTATTTGTGCTGATGGGGGGGTATTTTCATAAAAATCAATTTCATATGCGCTTCTATTGGTTCCATTTTGTAAAAGTCCTTCACGGTAATAAGGGATTAATTGTGTTGAATATGTTCTTTTTGGTAAATTAGAGTCATAAATATCCCAATCAGACATAGAGTTATTTCTGTAATAAACTGATTCACGAGTTCCTATATAGACACCTCCATTACTTCCTCTTTGATGTTCAATATTTGTGATATTTACATTGTCCAAAGTAGGAGTACTCCAATTAATCCAACTTTGTCCACCATCTATAGATTTAAATACTTCATTCCCTATTGCATCTTGTACTTCACCATACATAGAAGTTCTAGCAATCCAAAGTGTACTCTCATCATAGCTACTAATTGTAATGTCGTATGGTATCCAATCTTGACCATTTAAATTAGATGGAGTTATATCTGTCCATGTTGTTCCTCCATTTGTTGTTTTATAAATTTTTTTTGTTCCCCACCATGAGGGCCATGTTGCTACATAAATAACATTAGGATTACTCCACGCTACTTCAATTGATGTGATTTTTTCATTAAAATGATAAATTGGTTTAAATGATGTCCCTCCATTTTTTGATAACCATAGTGTTGTGTCATTTCCGGAATACAACCAATTATAGCATCGTGGATCAAATTCTATTTTAGAAGATTCTCCAGTAATATATGATGCATTTGGTAATTTTTCAACAGAAAAAATGGAAATTGGAATATTCCTATTTCCAGATAGTGTCTTGCCACCATAATCACTATACGCTATTCTAGGATTTCCAAAATTTACAAATCCTCTTATATTATCACCACCATCGGTACATAACCAATCTTTTATATATGTACTTCCATCTTTGAGTAATGTCCCGTTGTGATATGTCCCTCCTAGCATTATATCACCATCTTTAAAGCCTGCTCCAAAACCCCAAAAGTCAGTACCAGCAATACCAAATTGTTTTTTATATATACTGTCGCCCATATTATCTGAATAGAAAATTCCTCCATCGCATGCAAACCAAAGGTCATTCCCAAAATAATTAATGTCGTGAATATCAGCATGAACATAACCTTTCTTATGTGGTTCACTCCATTTAGCAGGACAATTAAATGTAAGTCCATTATCCAATGATATCCAGTGATTTACTCCTCCAACGTGAATAATATTTGCATTAACTGGATTTAAAGCAAGTGCTAAATCATAATAATATTGTCCTCCATCGTCAGAACCATCAGTTTGCCATCCCATCATATTAATATTAATAGAATCTGGTGGTCCAGCAGGTTGAGGTCCACAGCATTGAAAAGTCCAATTTTCTCCTTTATCATCACTTATGTAAATACCATATAAACCACTTCCTCCATTTGCAGAACCTGTTGCTAGAGCAACAATTTTATCAGGTGCCGCAGGGCTAACGGCTATTTCTGTTCTTAATTGTTCGTCTCCACTTGCAGGGTTGGGCCAACCATTGTTGTATAATGTTAGCGTATTACCCCCATCATCTGAACGATAGAATTCTGTTTTTGGATTCCCTTCCTTTATAAAATACATTGTATCCGAAGAATTAGGGTGGAATTCAATTTCTTGAAAATTTCCTGGGGATATAGAGTTGGGGATAACACCAGTGGTAACATTTGTAAAATTACTCCCTCCATCTGTTGATTTAAACAAACCCTGACTAGATGCTACAAATAAAATTTGATTATTATTAGGATTTAATTTTATGTCTTTAATCGAATGAGAAAGGCTAGTAAAAGCTGAATCCCCAATAACTATCCAGTTTAATCCACCATCATACGATTTATAAATTCCTTCGTGGCCACCATCAATATATATAATGTCAGGATTTGAAAAATCTATTTCAATAGCATAAACTCCATTAAGAAATAAATCCTTTGTAATTAAATTCCAGTTATCTCCTTTGTCAATAGTTTTCCAAGCTCCACCAGTAGCAGAACCAGCATATAGTACGTTAGGATTGCTTACACTTTGTTCTATTGTATATACATGTGCAGAACCTGGTGCATAACTTCTACTTTCAGCATCTTTATCAAAATCCCAAGGGCCAATACATTGCCACTGATTTGAGCTTTTCGATTTCTTATTTGTTTGTTTAGCATTAGATGATCTACTAATATTACGTAACCATCTTTTGTAATATTGAGTATATTTATTTTTTTTTAATTTATTCTTTTTATAATAATTGGTATAAGCATTAATTACTGCACCCTCATCTGGATTATCTGCATACATTAGTTGCACCCATTTAGGTAGATTTTTTGAGTTAGAATCGTATTTTATTTCAACTTGAGAAAAGAGAGAAAAATTTGAAATAATAAAAAAAAGTATTAAATTTTTTTTCATAATTTAATATAATAAAAAGGCCGCATAAATGCATCCTTAAAGTTAGTGTTTTTTAATTATAAATTAAATGAATTTTTCACTTCTTCTTGACAGTCTAATTTTTCCCAAGTAAATGTTTCTACTTGAAATTCTTTCTTTTCACCTTGGATGTTAAAAGTTAATGTCTTTTTTTCTGCTTCTCTACCCATGTGTCCGTAAGCTGCAGTTTCTGAGTAAATAGGATTTTTTAGTTTTAACCTACTAATAATAGATGCAGGTTTAAGATTAAAACATTGCATGTTTTTAATCGTTTCAGCTATCTCTCCATCAGTCATATTAACTTTTGCAGTACCGTAAGTATCTACAAAAATACCCATTGGTTCAGCAACACCAATTGCATAACTCACTTGAACTAGAATTCTTTGGGCAACACCAGCCGCTACTAAGTTTTTAGCAATATGCCTTGTAGCATAAGCCGCTGATCTATCTACTTTAGATGGGTCTTTACCAGAAAATGCTCCACCACCATGACCTCCTTTTCCTCCATAAGTATCAACTATTATTTTTCTTCCAGTAAGTCCTGTATCACCATGTGGTCCCCCAATAACAAACTTCCCTGTTGGGTTTACATGATATTTTTCTGTTCCGAAAAGCGCTTTATTATCCTCTGATAATTGAGCTTTAACTCTTGGAATTAATAATTCTTTTACATCTTTTTCAATTTGTTTCTGCATGATTTCTTCATCTGAAAATTCATCATGTTGTGTCGAAATAACAATATCAGTTATCTTAATTGGTGTATGGTCATCATTATATTCAATTGTAACTTGAGATTTTGAATCAGGACGTAAATAGGTCATTTCAACACCATTTTTTCTTATTTCAGCTAACTCAATTAGAATTTTATGAGATATGTCCAAGGCAAGAGGCATTAGATTTTCTGTCTCATTTGTTGCGTAACCAAACATCATTCCCTGATCTCCAGCTCCTTGTTCTTTATTTAATCCTTTTCCTTCAACCACTCCCTGATTAATATCAGGGGACTGTTCATGTATTGCGGAAATTACACCACAACTATCTCCATCAAATTGATACTCGGATTTATTATAACCTATTTTTAAGATTACTTCTCTAGCAATTTTTTGAACATCAATATATGCTTTAGTTGTTACCTCACCACTTAATACAGTAAGGCCAGTTGTTACTAAGGTTTCGCAAGCTACTTTTGATTCGGAATCTTGTGCTAAAAAATTATCCAGTAATGCATCTGAAATTTGATCTGCTATTTTATCAGGGTGTCCTTCGGAAACAGATTCAGATGTAAAAAAATATGACATAATGTTATTCTTTAAATATTAAAAATTAAGATTTGGCTTGTATTCACTGGAATGGATGCTTTTTTAGCATTTTTTTTAGTGGTTGCAATAGGCCAAATCTTTCCACTTATAAGTGCAAATATATTAAAAATGTATTATTTTATGTTGTTAATGCTTTAAAATGATTTTCTAAATTTATATTATTTTCTATTATATATTTTATGGGTTTATCATCAATAATTCGCCCATTATTTAATAAAATAACTCTTGAACATATTTTATAAGCTTCTTGTAATATGTGAGTTGATAATAGTACTGTTTTCTCTTTACTGATTTTTTTTATCAGTTTCCGCATTTCAATTAATTGATTGGGATCAAGACCAGTAGTTGGTTCGTCTAATATTAGCACATCTGGATTATGAATAAAAGCAGCTGCTAAGCCAACACGTTGTTTAAATCCTTTTGACAATGCGCGGATCCTTTTTTTATACTCTTTTGTTAATCCTGTAGCATCCATAATTTCTATTATGCGATTTTTAGAATTTTTAATTTTATAGATTTTAGAAACAAAACTTAAGTATTCTTTTACATACATGTCAGTGTATAGGGGATTATTTTCTGCCAAGTATCCAATTTTTGATTTTATAAGTAGATTGTTTTTATGTGAGTTTAAATTACAAATTGATACTTCTCCTTTAGATTGTATTAAAGATTGAGCTAAAATTTTCATTAATGTTGATTTTCCTGCACCGTTTGGTCCTAACAGTCCAACAATTTCACCCTTTTCAATACTAAATGATATATTATCTAATGCTATTTTTTCAGTATAAGTTTTTGATAAATTTTTAACATTAATTGACATACTAATAGTTTAATCAGAAAAAAAGTTTTAACAAATCAAATATAATATATTTCAAAATTCCTTGTTGTAATTAATACTTTAAATTAATTTTGCTTTTATATGAATGCATTGTTTGCATATTTGTTATTGGCATTAGTTATATCTTTTATTTGCTCTTTGGTTGAAGCGGTTTTCTTGTCTATCTCTCGTTCTTATTTAAATTCAATTAAAGATCAAAATCCATGGGCTATATCCTTTTTAAATTTTAAGAAAAATGTAGATACACCTTTGTCTGCAATTTTAGCATTAAATACAATTGCTCATACAATAGGAGCGGCAGGAGTTGGAGCTGAAGCCACAAGGTTATTTGGTGACAGCTATTTAGGAATTGTCTCGGCAGTTTTAACTATTTTAATTCTTATTTTTTCTGAAATAATTCCCAAAACAATTGGTGCTATTTATTGGAAAAAACTTTCTAGATATACTTTTTATATCATTAAATTTATGGTAGTAGTTTCTTATCCATTAGTTATAATTTCTAATAAGATTACAAGTTTATTTTCTATTAAAAAAGAAACAATAGTCACAAGAGAACAAATTTCAGCCTTAGCAAACTTGGGTTATGACGAAGGTGTTTTTTCAAAGCAAGAAAATAAAATAATACAAAATATTATTAATTTAAAAAAAGTTAAGGCTGCAGAAATTATGACACCCAGAGTGGTAGTTTTTTCTCTTAATGAGAATTTATCTCTTTCTAATTTTAAAACTAAAGTAGATAATCTGACCTTTTCTCGTATACCTATTTTCTCTGATCAAAAAGAGAAAATAAGTGGTTATATTTACCTGCAGGATATTTTAGAGAAATCCTTAGAAGACAATATAGAAAATATCAAATTAAAAAATTTTAAAAGAAATATTTTGACTTTGCCAAATTCAATTAATTTGTTTAGTTTATTTAATAAGCTAATTGAGAATAAAGAACATATATCAATGATTGTTGATGAATACGGTGGCTTTGATGGTATTATAACAATGGAGGATATAATAGAAACATTATTAGGGTTAGAAATAATTGATGAGAATGATAAGGTAATAGATATGCAAGAGTATGCAAAGCAAAAATGGAAGAAAAAATTAAATTAAATCTATTGCTAGTCCTGAATAAATGAGAGGAATTGTAATAAAGTCAACAGGAAAAAATTATCTGGTTAAGCTGGAGAACGGTGTTGTTTTTAAATCTATTTTAAAAGGTAAATTTCGAATAGCTGGAATTAAAAGTACAAACCCTATTGTAGTTGGAGACAAAGTTGAAATAAGTAAAGTAAAAGAAAAATGGGTAATTACTGAACTATATGACAGGAAAAATTATATTTTAAGAAAGTCCGTTAACTTATCTAAAAAAACACATATTATTGCTGCAAATGTTGATCAGGCTATTTTAATGATCACATTATCAAGTCCTATTACTTCCACTGGCTTTATCGACAGATTTTTAGTTGCTGCAAATGCATATGACGTAGATGTTTTTTTAATATTTAATAAAATAGACATATTAGATAATGACTCTCTTAAAGAATTAAAAATACTCAAAAAATACTATCAAAAAATTGGATATAAATGTCATAAAACATCTGTTTTAGTTGACAGTATTTCTGATATCAAACAATTTTTTAAAGGAAAAGTTAATATGATTGCAGGACATTCGGGCGTTGGGAAATCAACATTAATAAATAGGTTACAACCAAATCTAAATATTTTAACCATGCCAATTTCTGTTGCACATAATCAAGGGCAGCATACTACAACATTTTCTCAACTACATGAACTTGAATTCGGAGGGTCAATTATTGATACTCCAGGAATCAAAGGTTTTGGATTAGTATCTATTGAAAAACATGATATTGGCAACTATTTTAAGGAGTTTTTTAATTTAAAATCAAAATGTAAGTTTCACAATTGTGTACATAAAGATGAACCCCATTGTGCTGTAAAAACAGCTTTGAAAAATGGAGATATTTTGCAAAGTAGATATAAAAATTATTTGTCTATGCTAAATGAAGATAATGACGATCTTTTTAGGTAAAATTTTTAAAAGGTGAGGGCAGTAATACAAAGAGTTACTAGTGCATCAATTTTGATTGAAAATAATACTTATTCTAAGATAGAGTCTGGTTATTTAATTTTCTTGGGTGTTGAAACAAACGATACACGCGAAGATGCTTTATGGCTAGCTCAGAAAATTTCTAAACTAAGATTGTTTGTTGATTCTTCTGGCAATATGAATCGCTCTATTAATGACGTCAATGGAGAGATCCTATTAGTTAGTCAATTTACATTACATGCAAAAACAAAAAAAGGTAATCGTCCTTCCTTCATTAAAGCTGCCAAATCACAAGAAGCTATATTACTATATCAAGAATTTATAATAAAATTAGATATGATAACTAATAAAAAAGTTAAGAGCGGAAAATTTGGAGCTAGTATGGTGATAGAATCAATAAATGATGGCCCTGTAACTATATTGATAGATACAAAAAATAAAGAATAATATTTATAAATTTATTTTTATTCCTGTTCTCAGCCATCTTCCTGGTTGAGGGATGTTTCCAAAATCAACATATTTTTTATCTAGTAAATTATTAATTTCAAAATAAATTGTACTACTAGTATATAATTCATAAGATAATTTAATGTCAATCAACCAAAATGGTATATAATCATTTTCAATACCATCTGCAAAATTGATGTATCCTCCTTCTCTGTCTTGATAAGTAAATCTCCAGTTGGCAAATAATTTTTTATTTATTTTCTGATTAGTACTTATTGAAAAATTTGTTTTCAGATGATCCAATATGTATGCTGATTGAAAGCCGACTGAATTAGTGTCAGACTTGTTCACAGCGAAGTTGATATTAACTGGTGAAAAAGGAAGGTTAAGATTTAAAACATTGTTAATGTCAATAAGTGAATTAATTTCATATCCGGTTGTTTTAATTCTGCTAAGATTTTGAGTTCTCCAAATACTATCTCCATCTAACAATATCCAGTCAATCATATTTTCTCCTTTTCTCTCATAAAATGTTATGCTAGTTGTAAGATTTTTTTGTTTATACTTAAAACCAATTTCTTTGTTTTCTGAATGCTCTGGATGTAAATTAATATTTCCTTCATTAGTAGGGGACTTGTAATATAGTTCAGTGTAATTTGGAGTTCTCATTGACTTGTTATATGAAATAAAAAAACTTATGTTACTTTTTATTTGATAAGACATATCTATACCAGGAAAGTAACTGTAGCCATAATCAGAATCAATATTAGTCATGAAGCCAGTTGATATATTTAAATTATTTAAATTAATATTTTTTTCAACAAAAAGATTAACTAAAGTTCTATTTGCTCCTTTAAAATAAAAATTATTACTGTCAATTTGTATTGGGCTTTCTAGATCCTCTCCAAGTACATTAGAAATTATATTATCATTTCTAATTTCCATTCCTAATACGTTACTTCCATAGTTTGTTTTTTGAATTATATTCATGTCTGTTCCAAAAACATTTGTTTCGTGAAAGTTTTGATAAATAGAGGGGTTTTCTCTAAATAGTATGAAGTTGTCATTATGTTTTCTCCAATATAAATTGTTTCTAAATGAGATATTTCCATCAGTTTTTATTTGTATTGAAGCAAACGTAGTTTTAGTTTTTTCAAACTGATTTGGATATACTGGAGTGTAAAAACTAAATGCTCCAAATTCTTTTTCAGAATAGCCTGCATTTAAAAGCTTATATATGCCATTTTTTGATGAGTTTATTTGATAATAAAAATTTCTTATGTTGTAATCCATTCCCTGAATGTATCCATCACTCTCTTTTTGGTTTATTGAAAGATTATGGTTGTATGTATTTTTAGAATAACCAAGATTAAGGCTTCCATTTCTAAATCCATTATTTCCAGTACTTAAATCAATAGAATTTTTACATATTTTTTTTGTTATTATATTTATTGCACCTGTGTACGCATAATTTCCATAAATTCTGCTAGCTCCACCAGTGATCACCTCAATTTTTTCGATTTGTTCTAAAGAAATAGGTAGATTTAAATTGTGGTGACCTGTTTGAGGATCATTTAGTTTGATTCCGTTCAACATAATTAAAACTTGTTCAAAACTTCCACCTCTTATACTTATGTCTGATTGAACACCTTGTCTACCCCGTTGTCTTATGTCAACATTCATTGCATATTCTAATAAATCTTCAATGCTTTGAACTGGTGTATTTTTTATTTCATCTGAAGAAATAATTTGAATATTTGTTATATTTTTTTGATTTTGAGCTCTATTTGATGAAATAACTACCTCATTCATATCAATATTTAATAAATCTTGTGCATTTAAAAAACACGACATAAATAGTAGAGAAATAACTGACTTGATTTTCATATTATTATTTTTTAATATTATTTTTCATTCCATTTGGTTTTTTATAAACGTGAACTATTTTAATTTTATCAGACAAAGACATAACGCCAGGATTTATCCCAAGTTCTCCTTCTGGAATTTTTATGCCAATATCATTGTAGTAATCAATCCATGCATTTATAGTGTCTCCACTAGAGGGATTGATAAATGTCATGGGTTTAAGTTGAAAAATTTGATGTTTTTCGAACGCCTCATAAATTAATTCTGAGCAGTAATAACGATCGTTTCCCAAAAGAAAAAATTGATCATATTCAGTATTTATTTTTTTTTTCAAGTAACTTATAGCATCATCTAATGAGTTTTTGTATGCAGGCTTTAATCTTCCAACAATAATTTTGTCTGACTTGCTAAAAAAACTATCGATACTAGTAAATTTTACAGCAGGAGGGGTTGCTTCAATAACTTTTAATTTACTTTTTTCATTAATAACAAATCCTATATGTGAAAGGTTTGCGCCTTCATAGCCAGGAGTAACTAGTTCAATAGCATCGCAAAGTGGTGAAGTGTCAAGATCCTGAAACAAAAAATCACCTTCCTGTAAATCAAAACTTCTTGAACATGATGCAAACAAAAATAATATGAAATATAAAAGAAATCTCATTTTAATGCTATTTTAAAAAAATAAATAGTAATTTTTTTTAGTCAGCTAAAACAATAATTTTATTCTTTTTCATCTCAATTACACCTCCATTAATCTGAAATTTTTCTACTTTATTATCAATCGATATAATTCTAATATCTCCTTCTCTCAAAGAAGATATAATTGGAGCGTGATTATTTAATATTTCAAAATCACCAATGACTCCGGGAACTTTTATAGAATTAACTTCTCCAGTAAATAACTGTTTTTCTGGTGTAATAATTTCTAAAATCATTTTATTTTGCTTCGGCTAACATTTTTTCTCCTTTTTCGATTGCTTCCTCAATAGTACCAACTAAATTGAACGCTGCTTCTGGATATTGGTCAACATCACCATTCATGATCATATTAAATCCTTTGATTGTGTCAGAAATATCAACTAAAACTCCTTTGAGTCCAGTGAATTGTTCAGCAACATGAAATGGTTGAGATAAAAATCTTTGAACTCTTCTTGCTCTATGGACGGCCAACTTATCCTCATCTGAAAGCTCATCCATTCCTAAAATAGCAATAATATCTTGTAGCTCTTTGTATCTTTGCAGAAGTTCTTTAACTTTTTGCGCACATTGGTAATGTTCTGCTCCAACGACTTCTTCAGTTAAAATTCTTGAAGTGGAATCAAGTGGATCAACCGCAGGGTAAATACCTAACTCTGCAATTTTCCTTGATAAAACTGTAGTTGCATCTAAGTGTGCAAATGTAGTCGCTGGTGCTGGGTCAGTTAAGTCATCTGCAGGAACATAAACTGCTTGTACAGAGGTAATTGATCCGTTTTTAGTAGATGTAATACGCTCTTGCATAGTTCCCATTTCTGTAGCTAGTGTGGGTTGGTAACCAACAGCAGAAGGCATACGTCCAAGTAAGGCAGAAACTTCAGAGCCTGCCTGAGTAAATCTAAATATATTATCTACAAAAAACAAAACATCTCTACCTTTTCCTTCTCCGTCCCCATCTCTAAAATATTCAGCAATTGTTAATCCAGAAAGAGCAACTCTAGCTCTTGCTCCAGGTGGTTCATTCATTTGCCCAAAGACAAAGGTTGCTTTGGATTCACTCATTTTGTTTTTATCAACTTTTGTCAAGTCCCAACCTCCTTCTTCCATAGAATGATTAAATTGATCTCCATAATTAATAATACCTGACTCTAGCATTTCTCGCATTAAATCATTTCCTTCTCTTGTTCTTTCACCAACTCCAGCAAAAACAGATAAACCTCCATGACCTTTAGCGATGTTGTTTATTAGTTCTTGAATTAAAACTGTTTTACCTACACCTGCACCTCCAAATAAACCGATTTTTCCTCCCTTAGCGTATGGCTCAATTAAATCAATTACTTTAATTCCAGTAAATAAAACCTCAGTAGCAGTTGATAAATCTTCAAATTTTGGGGGTTCTCTGTGGATAGGAAGTCCGTTAGATTTGTCTAAATTTTCCATTCCATCGATTGCATCCCCAATTACATTAAAAACACGACCTTTTATGATTTCTCCGGCTGGCATTTTGATGGGAGCTCCAGTAGCGTGAACAGATGTTCCTCTACTAATCCCATCAGTTGTTTCCATGGAAATTGCTCTGACAGTATCTTCACCTATGTGTTGTTGACACTCCAAAATTAATTTTTCTCCATTTTCTCTTGTGACTTCTAGTGAGTCATAAATATTGGGTAACCCTGATTCTGTATTTTCAAATGTAACATCTACTACAGGTCCAATAACTTGTGACACTTTTCCAGTATTTTTTGTCATTTTTGTGTATTTAAAAAGCAGTTAAAACATATTGTTAAAATTCTTTGCAAACTTAATATTTTTAAATTGTATTCACTTAATAATTTAGGGTTTAAATTAATTGTTAATTTTGAACACTTTTTCAACAATAATTAAATTTAAGTGAAAATATATAATTCTATTGAAGAATTTCCATCTGATGTTGCAACGGTTATAACTACTGGTACTTTTGACGGAGTTCATGCAGGACATAAAGTTGTTATAGATCGCTTAAACGAAATAGCTTACAAAAAAGGTTTACAAAGCTTAGTTTTTACATTAAATCCTCATCCGAGACATGTTTTGTATCCAGAGGATCAGCAATTGAAATTAATACATACAATTGATGAAAAAATAAACGCTTTGAAAAATACAGGCTTACAAAATTTGGTGGTTTTTAAATTTACAAAAGAATTTTCAAGAACAAACTCAGTACATTTTGTAAGAGATATTTTGGTTAATAAACTAAATATGAAGCATATGGTTGTTGGTTTTGATCATCATTTTGGAAGAAATAGAGAAGGTACATTTGAAAATTTATCAGAAATTTCTCATTTTTATGACTTTAAACTTGAACAAATAAAACCTCAAAACATTGAAGAAGTTACAGTTAGTTCAACAAAGATTAGACATGCTATTTTAAAAGGAGATATTATTAAAACAAATAAATATTTATCATCAAATTTTTCTCTAACAGGAGTAGTTGTGCGAGGTAATGGTATTGGCCAAAAAATTAATTTTCCTACAGCAAATATTAACTTAAATGATAAGTGGAAAATATTGCCAAAAAACGGTGTTTATGCAGTAAAAGTTAGCATAGGAAAAGAAAAAAGATTTGGGATGCTTAATATTGGTGTACGCCCATCTATTGATGATAATTTTTTTTCAATTGAGGTTCATTTATTTGATTTTAATGAAAATATTTACGATATGGAAATAACAATTGAATTTATTCGTCGAATAAGAGATGAAAAGAAATTTCCAAATTTAGAAAGCTTGAAAGAACGATTAATACTTGATGAAAAAGACTGTAGAGATTTATTTAAAATTTAATATTTATCATTTTACTATTTGAAGCTTAGCAAATTTTAATAGCATATTTTTTTGACCAATTCCTGAGAAAAAAACCGTTGCTTTTTTATTTGCACCCTCACCAGAAATATTAATTATTTTTCCGATGCCAAAAGATGAATGCTTTACATTCATTCCATTTTTTATCTTTTCAGTGTCACTATAATCATTATTCGTTAAATAATTAACTTTTTTTAGTCTTCTTTTATTTAAATTTAAACCATATTTTTTTGTGTCAATTTGATTTTTATTTAACATGAATTTTTTGCTTTTCTTCAGCTCAGAAGATGGAAGATGCTCATGTTTTTCCAGACATTTTTCATCTATTTCATCAATAAATCTACTTTTTTCTGAATCAATAAATTGCCCCCATTTAAATCTTGATGATGCAAAAGATAAAAATAATCTTTTTTCGGCTCTAGTTATTGCCACATAAAATAATCTTCTTTCTTCTTCTAACGCCTCTTGACTTTCAGAGCTCATAATGTTTGGAAACATATTTTCCTCTAACCCTACAACAAAAACATATGGAAATTCTAATCCTTTGGCTGCATGTACAGTCATCATTGTAACTTTATTAAAATCATTATCCTTTTCTGTGTCTTGGTCTGTTAAAAGCGCAACATCTTGCATGAAATCAGCTAATTTATTTGATTCTTTTTCAGCGTGTTCAACAAAGTTTTTTATACCATTTAATAATTCCTGAATATTTTCAAATTTATTTACCCCTTCTGGTGATTTATCATTGTATAATTCACTAAAAATGCCTGATTGTTTAGCTATCTCTTCAGATGCAAAGTATGCATCTTTTTCATTTGATTTTATAATAAATTCATTTATTGTTAATGCGAAATCTTTTAATTTCTTTTGTGTTCCTTTATTTAGTTTAGAATTATTATCTAAGTTATTGATGACCTCCCAAATTGAGGAATTATTACTGTTTGCCATCAACGAAAGGTTTTGCAGCGTAGTTAACCCAATTCCTCTTCTTGGGTAATTGATTATTCTTTTTAATGCTTCCTCATCATTAGGGTTAATTGCTAATCTGAAATAAGCTAAAAGGTCTTTAATTTCTTTTCTTTGATAAAATGATACTCCTCCATATATTTTATATGGAATATTTTTTTTTCTAAGAGATTCCTCTAATGCTCTAGATTGAGCATTTGTTCTATACAAAATTGCAAAATCGTGACAATGAGCTTGTTTTCTCATTTGAATTTCAGAAATAGTATTTGCAACTAATCTTCCTTCATCATTATCAGATGTTGTTTTTACAACAATTATTTTTTCTCCTTTGGGGTTGTCAGTCCAAACTGTTTTCTGTATTTGCTTTTCATTATTTTTTATAATACTGTTGGCGGCCTCGACAATGGTTGATGAGGATCTGTAATTTTGCTCTAGTTTGTAAGAAGTATAATTTGGATAATCATTTTTAAAGTTTAATATGTTTTGAATATTTGCGCCTCTAAAGGAATATATACTTTGTGCATCGTCTCCAACAACACAAATATTCATAAATTTTGACGCAATTTTTTTAACTATCAAATATTGTATATGATTTGTGTCTTGATATTCATCAATTAAGATATATTTAAATTTTTGTTGGTATTTCTCTAGAAGATCTGGAAATAGTTCAAGTAGCTCATATGTTTTAATTAAAAGATCATCAAAATCCATTGCAGAAGCTTTGTGGCACCTGTTTTGGTATATTTGATATATTTTTCCAAATTCTACTCTTTTTGCTATTTGATCTTGTAAAGCCAACTCTTTATTTTCATAATATTTTTGATATGTTATGAAATTATTCTTTAGACTAGATATTCTATTTCTAATTAATCCAGTTTTGTAAATATCTTTATCTAGATTGAGTTCTTTTATTATGCTTTTAATTAATTGCTTTGAGTCTTCTGTATCATAAATTGTAAAATTTTGCGGATAATTTATTTTTTCTGATTCAAACCTTAGTATTCTAGAAAAAACAGAATGAAATGTTCCCATCCATAAATTTTTTGAAATAGAATTTCCAATTATATTTTCTATTCTATTTCGCATTTCTTTTGCTGCTTTGTTTGTGAAAGTCAATGATAAAATATTAAATGGGTTAATCCCTTCTTTAAGTAAATGTATGATTCTATGTGTAAGTACTCTTGTCTTGCCAGAACCTGCTCCAGCAATAACCATTAATGGTCCATCTTTGTGTATAACAGCTTTTCTCTGTTCTTTATTGAGATCTAAGAGATATTTTTCCATATTTGATTAAAAGTTCAAAAATAAAAATTATTAATCGCTGTAATTTTTGTTATTTATATTTTTTTCAACATCTTATAATGTTGTGATTTCCCTTTTATTTTATCTGATATTTTTATATTTTTGTGAAAAATACAAATATTATGAAAAAGTTATTTGTTTGTTTTGTTTTGCTACTTTTTTTTTCAGACCTTAAAGCAACGCATATAATGGGTGGTGAAATTACTTGGGAATGTATTAAAGATCCTAACGATCCTGATGTTGGCAAATATGTATTTAAAATGAAGGTTTATCGTGACTGCGATGGTACCACGTTATCAACTTTTGCTCAAACTATTGATGTTTGGAATCATCCATCAGTTACACAAATTTCAGTGGATTTTGTTTTAAATACTGATATATCGCCGGACTGTAATGTTCAAAATAGCGGAAATCCTGCTTTAGATTGTGCAACTAATCCTGTTGGAGCTGTTGAAGAGTATATTTATGAGTCTCAGCCAGTGTCATTGCCGGGTGTTCCCCCTGCTAATGGATGGCATTTTACATGGGATTCTTGTTGTAGAAATGGGGCAATAACTAATTTAGCTTTAACAAATGCTACAAGTCCCTCAGAAGGTTTCACTTTAAGGGCTTCTATGTATGCATATATTGATTCTCTTGGTAACCCTGTTCCTGCAGAACCCTGCTTTGATAATTCTCCTAAATTTAACGAAAGTCCACAAACTATAATTTGTACTGGATATCCTTTTTCATATACTCATAATGCCTCTGATCTTGAGTTAGATAGTATTGTATACAGCTGGGATGAGCCTTTAGATGATATTGGTTTTGGATTAACTTATAATCCCCCTTTAAATCCCCCTTCAATACCTTGGCTAGCTCCATATACTGTAAACACTCCTCTGCCAGGAAATGTGGTTCTTGACCCTCAGTCTGGTCAAATCTCTTATAACTCGACTATTTCAGGTAATTTTGCTTCTGTAATAAGAGTTGATGCTTTTAAGTGTGGTCAGCAGATTGCTTCCATATATAGAGAAATACAAGCAGTTTTAATCTCATGTCCAACTTTACCTGGTAATGTTATTAATACTCCACCGATTGTTACACCTCCATTTCCATTACCAAATCAATACTATGCGAGTGTTTCGGCCGGTGATATTGTGAGTTTTAATATTACTGCTGTTGACAATGACATATATCCAAACGGTTCTCAACAAGATATAACACTAGAAATATCTGGAGGTCAATTGGCAGATGATTACGTTACAAATACATTATGTGATAATCCACCTTGTGCCATTTTTACAAATGTAAGCGGACAGGCGCCTCCAATTATTGGACCTCAAGTCGTTGAAGGAGTTTTTGAGTGGGAGACAGCATGTAGTCATGTTGCTACTGATGCTGGATGTGGCATCACATCAAATACATACACATTTGCAATTAAGGCTTTTGATGATTTCTGTCCGGCTAATGCAATAACAATCGCTACAATAACTATCGAAGTTACAGCAGCTGATTCTTTGCCTGCTCCTGATTTTGAATGTGCTTGGGAAGATGAAAATGGTGATATTGTCTTTAACTGGAATCATGCCCCTGGAGCCAGTGCATCTACTGAATATCATATTCATGCTGCATCAAATATAGGAGGCCCTTATTCAATAATTGCCGATGTTTTATATCCAAACAACTCATACAGTACTGCAGTTTCTAATCTTCCATCCGGTTCAGAATTTTATTACTTAACCAGTGAATCAACGTGCGCTGAAAATTCGCTTCCTTCTGACACAATTTCTCCCATAAAATTTTCTGTAAGCTCTACAAATGTTAATTGTTGGGATGATACTGACGGAACAATTAGTGTAAGTGTTGATGATTATGTAAATGTTTTACAATATAATTTTTTACTCAACGGTGTTTTAAATACTAATGCATTTCCAAATGATACTGTATTTAATGACATAAGTGCTGGAACGTATATTTTAACTGTTGACGATGTAACAAGCGGTTGCTTAATAGATATTCCTCTTACTATAGGAGCTCCTGGTTTTCCACTTCAAGCTCTTGTTGCCAATTCAACCAATGTTTGTTATGGTTCAAGTTTAGGAACTGCAGTGGGTAGTGCTGCTGGTGGTACCCCTGGCTACAGTTATGAGTG
>TARA_B100000963_G_scaffold111424_1_pt1 | contig 24469 bp, 19 predicted proteins | sample TARA_B100000963 | Tara Oceans TARA_B100000963 (sample SAMEA2622097) | marine metagenome | biome: marine biome (ENVO:00000447); feature: surface water layer (ENVO:00002042); material: "saline water (ENVO:00002010), including plankton (ENVO:xxxxxxxx)" | depth 5 m | reverse complement strand
ACCGCTTGAGCTTAAATGTGAATTTAAGCCTAGAGAAATGATATCTTAAATGACAGAACCCGGCTTACAGACTATCTGGCAAAATTCCTTTTTAATGTTCTGCTTTTGTACTATTTAAAGATTTACAATTATATTGACTAATTATTAAAAACCCATACTATCCCAAATAATCCCATTATGGAGGATAAATTGATATTTTTAAAAATTAAAGGGTTTTTATATAAAAATGTTTTTATCGAGTTACGAGAACAAAATAGACAAGAAAGGACGCGTTTCTGTGCCTGCAACTTTTAGATCACATCTAAATTCGATGGGGTATAATGGATTTATAAGCTACCCATCATTTAATTATTCTGCACTCGAAGGTTGTTCACAAGATAGAATTGAAAAACTTTCAAATACAATAGACTCATTGAATCCATTTGAAGAAAAAAGAGATTTTTTTGCAACATCAATACTATCAGAAAGTGAAAATTTGCAATTTGATACCGAAGGTAGAGTTTCTATATCTGAAAAGCTACTTAATCATGCAAAAATTAAAAATAATATTTTATTCGTTGGTTTGGGAAAAACGTTTCAAATTTGGGAACCAAATAATTTTGAAAAGTTCAAAGTAGTTGCGAGAAAAAAAGCATTTCAAAATAGATCTAACTTAAAATGGGAAAATAAACAGAAGGGAGAAATATAATGAGCATAAATGTTGGTGGTGGAGAAGTGAAAGAATTAAAACCTAGAATTTTAGTTTTAGGCGTAGGTGGAGCAGGCGGCAATGCCATAAATGCAATGATCAATTCAGGAATGGAAGGCGTAGAATTTGTAGCTGTAAATACTGATGCGCAAGATTTAAAGATGAGCAAAGCTGATGCGAAAATTCAAATCGGTATGAATTTAACAAAAGGACTAGGTGCTGGTGCAAAACATGATATTGGGCAGGCAGCAGCAGACGAGTCTTTAAATGAAATTATAAACTATATGCAAGGTGCCAATATGGTTTTCATTACCTCTGGAATGGGTGGTGGAACAGGTACTGGAGCATCTCATGTGATAGCTAAAGCTGCAAGAGAATTAAATATTTTGACTGTTGGAGTAACAACTCTTCCTTTTTCTTACGAAGGACCAAAAAGAATGCGAAGAGCAACACAAGGTTTAGAAGAGTTTAAAAAGCATCTAGATACTGTAATTGTAGTACCAAATCAAAACCTTTTTAAAATTGCCAGTGAAACAACGACTTTTGAGGAGTCATTTAACTTATCAAATAACGTCTTAAAGCATGGCGTGCAAAGTGTAACAGATTTGATGGTAAGACCAGGTATGATTAATTTAGATTTCGCGGATGTTGAAACTGTAATGAGCTCAATGGGCAAAGCAATGATGGGCACTGGTGAGGCTGATGGAGAAAATAGAGCGATGGTCGCAACCGAAATGGCTCTTAACAACCCTTTAATTGATGAATACTCTCTCCAAGGCGCTAAAGGATTATTAATTAATATTACTGGAGGTAACGATCTTACATTATTTGAGGTGGATCAATCGGTTAACAAGATAAGAGCAGAAGTCGATCCTGAGGCTGAATTAATTTTTGGCGCAATTAAAGATGAAAGTATGACTGGAAAAATAAGGGTATCGATAGTTGCAACTGCATTAGATGGTCATAAAGTTGAAAACAAAACTGTTTTAGACATGGTATCTAGAATACAAAATAGAAACAGCGGATATTCAGAAAATCTATTTTCTCATAACACTAGAGTAGATGGTAGCACATTAGGTTCAATTGATGGAGCAACAGCCTTAAAGCTTGATGAGAGTTTTGAAATTAAAGACGAAGTAGAAAACAATATTTTCAATGATGTTGCAAATAATTCAATTGACGAGCCGATGAAGAATAAAAATATAGATAATAATATCAACGAGGTTCCAAAAGGTGTCTCAATTGAAAGTGCCTCTTATATCGAAAATAATAATTTAAACAAAAATAATGAAGAAAATTTAGAGCGTAGTAAAAGCAGTTTTGAAGAAGAATACACTCCCAAATTGTTTTCTGATGAACACAGTTACGAAACTGATGAAATTAAAAAAGAAAATAGTGATTCAGATTATAACGAAACAAATGAATTATTTGATCAAGATCTAAGCGAAGAGGAAGATTTTGAAATTCCTGCATTTTTAAGGAAACAAAAATTTTAATGAAAAAATTTTATAAAAATGAATACTCATACATTATCACTGGAATCTTCTCATTTTCCGGTGATGTTGAATGAAGTTTTAAAAATAACGTCACCATTTAATGGAGGCAAATATATCGATTGCACGTTTGGCGGCGGAGGATATTCAAGAGAAATTCTTAAAATTCCAAAAACTAAAATAATAGCAATAGATAGAGATAATAGCATTAAATCTTTAGCTTACAAATTTGAAAAAAAATTTCCCAAGCGATTTAAATTTCACCAAAAAAAATTTAGTCAACTTGATAATGTATTAAGTGATTACGTAGATGCGGTAATTTTTGATTTAGGTTTATCCTCAATTCAATTAAATAATCTTGATAGAGGTTTTTCGTTTAAATCAAATAAAAAATTAGACATGGGAATGGGCCTTAACAAAATTTCTGCTTTCAATGCAGTAAACAATCTAAGTGAAGAAGACTTAAAATCAATTATAAGATTTTTTGGAGATGAAAAAGAGGCCGCAAGAATTGCAAGAAACATTGTTAAATCAAGAAATGAAAAAAAGATTACTCAAACAGATGAGTTAGTAAAAATAATTGTAAAAAGTAAAAAAAAAATTTTTTCAAAAAAAATTAATCCATGCACAAAAACATTTCAGGCGCTTAGAATATTTGTAAATAATGAAATTAGTGAACTTATTAATGGAATTATAAAAGCTACAAAAAAGTTAAAACCAGGGGGAAAAATATTAATTGTAACTTTTCATTCTATAGAGGACAAAATAGTTAAATTTTTTTTTAATAATTTTTCAAAAAATAAGGCGAGGTCATCTAGATATTTTCCAGATAACAAGATCGAAGAAATTTATTTATTTGAGGAATATAAAAATAAAGTATTTAGGCCAACTAAGAGAGAAATAAATCAAAATAATAGATCTAGATCTGCTAAATTGAGATTCGCAATCAGGAGTAACACTGAATTTCAATACCCAAAAGAGTTAATCAATAAATTTAAAAATTATTTAGATTTGGAGTCAATAAATGTTTAACTCAAAATTTGTTTTCTCAACAACAATATTTATTTCTTTTTTAATCTTAATATCTTTTATCAAAAATGAGTCTAGAATATTAGAAAAAAAAATTTTAAGTTTGAATAGCAAAATTCTTTTAAAAGAAAAAAATTTAAGTGAAACACAACTAGATTTCTTTTACTTAACAACTCCGTACGAAATTGAAAAAAAATTGAAAGTTGAAGATATAAAAAAATTTGAGCCGATACATCACTCCAAAATATTTAATGGAATACATAATTTTATAAATGAAGAAAAAAAATTATCAAATCTTAAAAAATTAGATGAAAAAAAAACTAGAAAAAAATAAAAAAACTAATCAAACAAGTTTTTATTTTACAGATTATTTAGAAACCAACAAAAAGACAAAAATATTAAAAAAAAATAATAATTTTGAAGATAGAATTTATTTACTATTTTTTTTCTTTTTTTCCTTAATAACAATTTTTTCTTTTAAAATAGTTCACGTGTCATTAAATCAAAAAGAAATTTTAAATTTTAACAATAACAATTCAAAGTTTACTTTACTCCGAAGAGATATTGTTGACAGAAAAGGTGTGATTATTTCTAGAAATATTAATTCCTATCATGCTGCCATCGACCCAAAGTTAGTTAATGATAAAAAAAATTTACTAATAAAACTGAGGTTGATTTTCCCTAATCTTCCAGCTGGTGAAATTAAACAAAAATTAAATGGCAATAAGTATTTTCGATTAAAGACTAGAATTACCCAAAGTGAAAAACAAAAACTTTGGTCATTAGGAGATAAAGCTATAAAATTTGAACCTTTTCAAGCAAGAGTGTACACTCATGGAGATCTCTTCAGTCATATAATCGGTCAAGTTGATTATGATAATTTTGGAATTTCAGGAATAGAAAAATATTTTGATAAGGAATTAAAAAATAAAAAATTTATTGGAGAGCCGTTAGAATTAACTTTGGACAGCAATATCCAATATATAGTCCATAAAGAACTGAGTAATGCAATTGGAACTTTTGATGCTACTGGGGCTGCCGCATTACTAATGGACGTGAATAACGGTGATATAATATCTTTAGTTTCTTTACCTAATTTTAATATTAATCAACGAAAAACAATTGATGATAAAAAATATATTAATAAAATAACAAAAGGAGTTTATGAGTTAGGTTCAATTTTTAAAACTTTTACTGTTGCTTTAGCTCTTGAAAATAATATCGTTAAGAAAGACACCGTAATTAATAATATACCAAGTAAATTAAAATGTTCAGTCCATGAAATTACAGATATGAAAGAACATCCGAATAGCCTTTCCACAGAAGAAATTTTAATTAGATCATCAAACGTTGGATCAGTAATTTTAGCAAAAAAAATAGGTAAAGATATTTTTAAAGAGTTTATAAAAAATACTAATTTAATCAAAAGCCCAAAAATTGAGCTTGAGGAAGTTGGCACACCACATAAATTAAAATGGGACAAATGTAAAATAGAGACTATTTCTTTTGGGCATGGAATCACAACTACTCCACTTCAAGCTACTGCACTTTATGGGAGCATTACTAATGGAGGAAATTTAATTACTCCAAGTTTGATTAAAAAAAGAGATAAAAATAAGGTAAAAAAAATCATATCAAGTGAAACAAGTAAAGAAATAACCAGTATCTTAAGAAAAGTTGTTAGCAGTAAAGCCGGGACAGCAAGCTTGGCTGATAAAGACGGGTATTACGTAGGAGGAAAAACAGGAACTGCAGAAAGTTATCGAAGTAATAAACATAGAATAAACTCATTTATTTCCGTCTTCCCTACGTATGCACCTAAATACTCACTATTTATAATGCTAGAGAATCCTAAAATAAATAAAGATCTTATTTATAATTATCGTGGAACTAAAACTAAAGCACCTCACAACACGTCTGGTTGGAATTCTGTTTATGTTGCTGGCAAAATAATAGAAAAAATTGGACCAATTTTAGCCATAAATAATGACGAATTTTTAGACCATTATGTTGTTGAAAAATTTAATTAAAGGCATTCCCCATAGTAAGAGAAATATCCAAGTTGCTGGAATTTCTTCCAACAGTAATGAAATAAAAAATAATTATATCTTTTTTGCGATAAATGGAAAAAAAGTTAACGGTGAAAAATTTATTCAACATGCGATAAAAAAGGGAGCATCAATCATTGTTTGCTCAAAAAAATGCAAATTCAAAGATAAAAACATTCTTAAAATTAAAAAAAAAAATGTAAGAAATTTTTTGAGTGAAACTGCTGCAAAATTTTATAGATTAAAACCAAAAAATATTATTGCTGTTACTGGAACAAATGGAAAAACATCAGTGGCAGATATGTTTTATCAATTGTTTAGATTAAATAATCTAAAAGTTGCATCTATCGGAACATTGGGTATTAAATACAATAATAAAATTTTAAAGACAAACTTAACATCACCAGACATAATATCTTTACATAAAAATTTGAATTTTTTAAAAAAAAAGGGAATTGATAATGTAATTATTGAAGCTTCAAGTCATGGGTTATTTCAACAAAGACTTCATCATATAAACTTCAAGTCTGGAGTATTTACTAACTTAAGCCAGGATCATTTAGACTATCATAAAAATATGCAATCCTATTTAAATGCTAAGCTTATTTTATTCAGAGAAATTTTAAAAAAAAATTCCTCTATAATATCAGACAAAAATATTATGCAATTTAAAATTTTAAAAAATATTTCTAAAAAAAAAAAATTAAAAATAATTGACATAAACAATGAAATTTTAAAAATTAAAAATCAATTACCTGACTTGCCAGATTTTAAAGTTAAAAATTTAGCTATGTCTATAATGGCTTCAAAAGTTTGTGGTTTAAAAGAAAATTTAATTTACAAAAAGATAAAGAAAATTAAAGAAGTTAATGGAAGACTTGAGCTGGTAAGAAAATTCCCAAATCATATAAAGGTTTTTGTGGATTATGCTCACACACCTGATGCTTTACTTAAAACATTAATATTTTTAAGGAACGAGTATAAAAAAAATATATCGATAGTTTTTGGTTGTGGAGGAGATAGAGACAAAAAAAAAAGATCATTAATGGCTAGGATAGCTAATAATTATTGTAATAAGATATATGTAACAGATGATAACCCAAGATATGAAAACCCAAAAAAGATAAGAAAAGAAATTTTAAAAAATATTTCATCAAAAAAAAGCTTTGATATTGCAAATAGATCTGCAGCTATAAAAAGATCTATTAAGGAGTCAAACCCTGAGGAGATAATATTAGTGGCAGGCAAAGGGCATGAAGAAGTACAAATTTATAAGGATAAAACTTACAAGACCTCGGATAAAAAAATTATAAAAGGAATTATTATAAAAAAGAAAAAACTTTCAAGGAAAGAATTAAACTATTTAGAAAACAAATCCATCATGAAAAAAATTATAGGTAACAAAGAGTTTACAAATTTTAATGGTTTATCAACTGATACAAGATCTTTGAATAGGGGTAATTTATTTTTAGCACTTAAAGGAAAAAATAATAATGGAAATAACTTCATTAAAGATGCTTTTAGAAAAGGTGCGAGTTGCGTCATATCTGACACTTCAAAAAAATATGGAAAAAAAATATTCAAAGTAAAAAGTTCAATTTCATTTTTAAACTCTTTCGCAAGAATAAAACGAGAAAATTCTTTAGCAAATATAATTGCTATAACTGGAAGTGCTGGGAAAACATCCTTAAAAAATTTGACAAGTCAACTGTTGCAAAGTTTTGGTAAAACACATTTTTCTCCCAAATCTTTCAATAATCATTTAGGTGTTCCAATTAGTTTATCAAATTTAAAATCTAATGATAAATATGGTGTTTTTGAAGTTGGAATGAGTAAAGCTGGGGAAATAAGAAAATTAACTAAACTAATTAAACCACATCTAGCTGTAATTACGAATATAGGTGAAGCTCATTTAGAAAATTTTAAAAATATAAAAGGTATAGCTAAAGCAAAATCTGAAATAATAGAGAATGTAAAAACAGGCGGTACGATTATATTAAATAGAGACGATAAATTTTTTAATTATCTATTTAAAAAGGCCAAATTATTTAATCTTAAAATAATTACTTTTGGCAGACATAAAACATCAAATATTTTACTTAAGAAACTTATTGAGAATAAAGGCAATTCAAAAGCTTTTGTGAAAATTGGAAAGAGAAATTTAGATTTTAAATTTAAAGATATCAACATTGACAATATTCTTGCAAGTTTAGCTATACTTAATGAGTTAAAAATTGATGTTGAAAAAATTAAATCTAAATTACAAATTTTACACCCATCTGCTGGAAGAGGAAAAAAATACAATATTAAAAGATACAAGAAAAAATTTAAATTTATTGATGAAAGTTATAATGCAAATCCATTATCAGTAAAAAAAGCTATTCTGAGATTTAAGTCATTAAAAAAAGAAAAATTTAAAAAATATTTAATATTAGGTGATATGCTTGAATTAGGCCAAAAATCCAAAAAGTATCACGACGATATTTCAAGAGTTATTAACAATTCAGATATTGATAAAGTATTCGTTAAAGGAAAACAAACTATATTCACTTATAAACATTTAAATAAAAATAAAAGAGGAAATATTTTGCAGAGCATAGAAGATATTGATTTAAACTTAATTAACTTTATTTCCAATAATGATTATTTGATGATAAAGGGGTCTAACGCTACAGGTCTAAATGAATATTGCAAAAGTATTATAAGAGGTTCTGATGCTATTTAGTTTTTTAACTTCCTTAATTGATCAATACTCATTTTTAAACGTATTTAAATACCTCACCTTTAGAACAGGTTTGTCTGTAGTAACATCTTTGATAGTTGTTTTTATAATTGGAGGACCGCTAATAAAATTATTTTCCGAAAAAATGATCACTGGACCAATCAGACAAGATGGTCCAATAGATCATATAATAAAAAAGTCTGGTACACCTACAATGGGCGGGGTAATCATCATTATAGGAATCATTTCTGGTACTTTATTATGGGCCGACTTAAGAAACATATATGTTTGGACCGTTTTATTTGTTTCATTGTCTCTAGGTGGTCTAGGACTTTTAGATGATGTATTAAAAATAAAATACAAAAATTCTAGAGGGTTAAAGTCAATTTATAAGTTTCTTGGCCAATTAATTATTGGAATTATAACAATTGTAATACTAATTAGATTTTCCAATCACGAGTATTTGTATAATCTCTATTTTCCATTTTTTAAGAATTTAATTTGGCAAATGGGTTTACTTTTTATACCCTTTGGATTGTTTGTTCTTATTGGATCGTCAAATGCTGTAAACTTAACTGATGGTTTAGATGGGTTAGCTACTGTACCGGTAATGTTAGTCGCACTTTCCTTTACATTAATTTCCTATGTAGTTGGAAATACAATTTTTTCTGAGTATTTACAAATTCAATATATTCCTGATGTTGGAGAATTATCTATTTTTTGTGGTTCAATTGTAGGCGCATGCTTAGGTTTTCTTTGGTATAATGCACCACCTGCAAAGATTTTTATGGGTGATACTGGTTCGCTTTCATTAGGCGGTTCACTGGCAGCTATAGCAATAATAGTGAAGCATGAAATAGTTTTAGCTATAGTAGGTGGGTTATTCGTTTTAGAGACTGTATCTGTAATTATTCAAGTTGTATCTTTTAAATTAACAGGGAAAAGAATTTTTAAAATGGCCCCAATTCATCACCATTTTGAAAAAAAAGGATGGGCAGAGTCTACCGTTGTAATTAGATTTTGGATTATTGCAATAATTTTAGCATTAATAGGATTAGCAACATTAAAATTAAGATAAAATGAGTAAAAAAAAAAAACTAAGAGAACATTCGTTCCTTGTTTATGGGCTTGGATTGAGTGGTATCTCTGTAGTTAATTTTTTTAAAAAAAAAAATTTTTTAAATTTTAAAGTTTATGACGACATACAAAAAAAAATTTTTTATAAATATAGAGCAAAAAATTTAGATGAAACGTTAAAACAAGTAGATTATATAGTATTATCTCCTGGAATAAGCTTATACAAGAATAAAAAACTCAGAAAATTTAAAAAAAAGATTATAACTGATATAGATTTATTTTACCTAGTAAATAAAAAAATAAAAAGTATTGTAGTCACTGGAACAAATGGAAAATCAACTACATGTAAATTATTAGAGCATGTTTTAAAAAAAAATAAATTCAAATGTTTTTTAGGAGGCAATATTGGTAAGCCAATTCTTAACTTTGAAAAAGTAGAAAATAGTTTTGCAATTATAGAGGCCTCATCATTTCAGCTCTCACACTCTAAGTTTATACGTCCCGATTTTGCTTTCTTTCTTAATTTTTCAAATGATCACCTAGATTGGCACGGAAGTACGAGAAATTATTTAAATGCTAAACTTAAAATATTTTACCAACAAAATAAAAAACAATATGCGTTAATTAATGAGTCTTTTAAGAAAACTTTCAAAAAAAGAAAATTCTTAAGTAAATTAATCATTCCTGAGTTTAAAAAATACGAAAAAATAAAATTTAAAATTAAAAATGACTATTTGGCTTCTAACATTAATGACGAAAATATGAGTTTTGTTTATGCATTTGCTAGATTAATTAATATAAGTGAAAAGTCTTTTATTAAATCTACTCAATCCTTTAAAGGTTTAGCACATAGATTTGAAATCTTTATAAAAAAAAAGAGAATTACTTTTATAAATGATTCTAAAGCTACTTCATTCAATGCCGCGATCCCAGCTATTTCAAGTTTAAATAATATTTTTTGGATATTAGGAGGTCTTCCAAAAAAAGGAGATAAAATTAAACTATCAAATTTTAAAAAAAAAATAATTAAATGTTATATAATTGGGAAATATACAAATTTTTTTAAAAATCAGATAAAGGGTACAACTTCCTTTTCAGTGTCAAAAAACCTTGAAAGTGCAATTTCTCAAATACTCAAAGATTATAAATTTTATAAAATAGATAATTGTTCTTTATTACTGAGTCCAGCAGCAGCATCATTTGACCAGTTTAAAAATTTTGAGTCCAGAGGAGTAAAGTTCAAAAAATTATGTAAAAAATATGCAAGAAAATTCATTTAAATTTCTAATATTCAACTACTGGAGAAGTATAGATAAAAAAATATTTTTTAGTTTTTTAATTTTATTTTTTTTAGGACTATTTTTTTCTTTTTCTTCAACATCTTTTTTAGCGGGTGAGAGATTAAATAAAGATTATTATTTCTTTTTTATTAAGCATTTTATTTTCACATTCTCGGCAATATCAATCATGTTAATAATCTCATTTATCAAAACGGAGCTTTTGATAAAACTTGTTATCCCTATTTTTGTTATTTCTTTTATTTTACTAGGAATTGTTCCTATAATTGGGATTGAGGTAAAAGGAGCCAAAAGATGGATAAGCTTATATTTTTTTAATCTACAACCAATTGAAATTTTAAAACCATTTTTTATATTAATGACTGTAAAAATTCTCACTTATCAAAATTTTAAAAATTCACATTTGAAATATTTTTTAAGTTTTATGCTTTTGTCTTGCATAATCATTTTACTAGTTAATCAACCAGATTTAGGTCAATCTATTTTAATAATTGGAAGTTGGATTGCAGTTGTTTTTTTATCTGGTGTAAGTCTAATATATGTTATTATATTTATAGCGATCTTTTTATTATTATTTAGTTCACTTTTATATTTTTTACCTGAAAGGTTTGGATACATTATCAATCGTTTAATTTCGTTTTTCGATCCCAGCCAAGGAGATAAATTTCAGTCATCTTCAGCACTTGATGCAATTAAACTTGGAGGTTTGACAGGACAAGGAATGGGTGAGGGTATTTTAAAAGAAAGAGTCCCAGAGGCACACACAGATTACGTAATTGCAGTAATTTCAGAAGAATTCGGGTCTTTGGTTTCAATTTTAATAGTATTAATCTTTCTTTATATATCTTTTAGAATTGTTAAAAATTGTTTTAATCAGGAAAACCAATTTATTAAGATATCTTTGAGTGGTCTCGCATCATTATTAGTTTTTCAAACTTTTATTCATGCAGGAGTTAATACCAATTTATTACCAACCACTGGTATGACTTTGCCTTTTTTAAGTTATGGCGGCTCTTCTTTAATTGGAAGCGCAATTTTAGCTGGGTTAGTTTTAAATTATACTAAGAACAAAACATATTTATATGATTAAAAAAAAAATACTTATCACAACAGGTGGTACAGGCGGACATATCTTTCCTGCGATAGGTTTAGCTAAAAACTTGATAGAAAAAGATTACGACTTAAGACTTACTATTGATGGTAGAGGATTAAAATATCTTGATAATTCTAATAAAATAAATTTTACAAAGATATCTTCATCTCCATTGGAAAAGAAAAATTTTTTCACATTGATAAAATCTGTATTCATAATTTGTTTTTCAATAACAAAGTCACTTTTTTTACTATCTTTATATAGACCAAAACTTGTTGTAGGTATGGGCGGGTATTCCTCCTTCCCCATTTGTTTTGCAGCATTAATTTTGAGAATTAAATTTGTTATTTATGAAAATAATTTGATAATTGGAAAAGCCAATAAATTTTTGTCAAAATTTGCAGAAAAAATTTTTGTTTCATACAAAGATCTTGAAGGAATCGCAGATAAAAACAAAAAAAAAATTGTAGAAGTTGGTAACATTATTAGAGAGGAAATAATTAATTTAAATATTAAAAATAATTTTAATAAGAAATTTGACATCAATAATATTTTAATTCTTGGTGGTAGCCAAGGAGCTAGAGTTTTTGCAGACAAATTACCTCAAATATTTAAAAAAATTAAAGATGAAAAAATACCTATCAAAATTTTTCAACAGTGCCACCCTGATCAAAAAGAAAAATTATCTAATTTTTATAATAACGAGGGCATAGATTATGAGATATTTGATTTTACCAATAAAATTACCTATTATTATGCTCAATCAAATCTTGTAATAACGAGATCTGGAGCTTCAGCTTTAGGCGAGTTAATAAATATAAAAATTCCATTTATTGCTATACCATTACCAACCTCAGCAGATAATCATCAATTTAAAAATGCTAAATTTTATGAAAAAAGGGGATTATGCTTCCTTTTAGAGGAAAAAAACATTTCTAAAAACTTGTATGAACTTATAAATTTGATTTTTAAGGATAATAAAAAAATTAAAAAAATTACTTCAAATCAAAGCCAATATTCTGACAAAGATGTTTATAATAATTTATATTTTAATATAGAAAAAATTTTAAATGAAAAAAATTAACTTTGGTCAAAAAGATATAATTCATTTTGTAGGTATTGGAGGCATAGGGATGAGTGGCCTCGCTCAAATCATGAATAATATGGGTTTTAAAGTTCAAGGGAGTGATCAAATTAAAAATAAAAATATAACTTCATGTTCTAAAAGTGGGATCAAAACTTTCATAGGCCACTCTTCAAAAAATATAAAAGGAGTTACAATTTTAGTAAGATCTACGGCAATTAAGAGTAATAATATCGAAATTAAACATGCTAAAAAGAATAAAATTCCAATTTATAGCAGGGCAGAAGTTTTGGCTGATGTTGTTTCATTAAAAAAAAATATTATTATAACGGGCTCTCATGGAAAAACTACTACTACATCTTTAGTAGCAAAAATTTTAACTGATCAAAAATTAGATCCAACAATTATTAATGGAGGTGTAATAAATTCTTTTAACAGTAATGCAAAACTGGGAAAAGGAGAATGGTCAATACTTGAAGCTGACGAGTCTGACGGAAGTTTTTTAAAACTTCCAATCAATTATTCTATAGTTACAAATATTGATCAAGAGCATTTAGACTATTATAAAAATTATAAAAATTTAGAAAAATCTTTTATATATTTTATAAATAAAACCCCACCTACTGGAAAAGCAATAATTTGTATAGACAATAATAATATTAAAAAGATAATGAATAAAATTAAGAATAAAAATATAATAACATACGGAGAAAATAAAAAATCTGATTACAAAATTTCCAGAGTCAGATATAATTATGAAAGTACTAATTTTGATTTAAGCTTTAGAGATAAAAATAATAAAATTAAAACCATACAAAATATAAATGTAAAATTATTAGGCAAACATAACGTGCTTAACGCTGCTGCAGCTTTTACAGTATGTGTCAATCTAGGTGTTAATCAAATTATAGTTAAAAAATCACTTAAAAACTTTTCTGGCGTTCAAAGAAGAATGACTAAAGTATTCTCAAAAAAACAAAATGATTTTTACGATGATTACGCCCATCACCCTACTGAGATTAGTTCAGTTTTAGAGGGAGTTCGAAACGTAAATATTAAAAGAAAAATTATTAGCGTTTTTGAACCACACAGGTATTCAAGAGTAATTTCATTGAAAAATGAATTTTCAAAATGCTTTACAAAATCAAATTTAGTTATTATTTGCCCTCTATATGCTGCAGGTGAAAAAAGAAATCCCAAATTTAACATATCAAATTTTGCAAAATTAATAGTAAAAAATTCAAATACACAAGTAATTTTGGTTAAAAATGAAAAAGAATTATGTGACTTTTTTAAAAAAAATTTAATAAGTGATGAAATAATTATAGGTATGGGCGCAGGTTTAATTTCAAAATGGATCTCACGATTAAAAAGCTGTTTATGATAAATACAAATGATTTTATAAAAAGATTTGGTGATAACTTTAGTCAAAAAGTAAAATTATCTAATTATAGTTGGTTTAATTTAGGAGGAAATGCAGAATTTTTTTTTAAACCAAAAGACAAGACTCAACTTTTAGAATTTGTAAAAGAAGCCAAAAAAAAAAATTTAGATACAACTTTTCTGGGAGCAGGCTCAAATATCTTATTTAGGGACAAAGGTGTTAAAGGAGCAGTGATAAAGTTAGGAAAGAGTTTTTCTTATGAAAAACTAATTAAAAAAAATGTTATAGAAGTTGGAGCTGCAACACTTGATAGAAAAGTAGCTGAATTTGCAAAAAATAATAATCTCACTAATTTAGAGTTTTTATCGTGCATACCTGGCTCAATCGGAGGCGCAGTAATAATGAATAGCGGATGTTATGGAAACGATATATCAAAAATCTTAATATCAATCACAGCAATAGACACAAAAAATTGTAGTGAAGTGGAAATTAAAAAAGAAGATATAAAATTTTTATATAGAGGAACTAATTTGTCTGAAAATTTAATCATTATTTCAGCAAAACTTCAGGGCTCTCTTAGCAAAAAAGAGATTATTGAACAAAAACAGTTTGATTTTATTGAAAGAAAAAAACTATCACAACCCAGTAAAGTTAAAACTTGTGGTAGCACTTTCAAAAATTTAAGCGATGAAAAAAAGGCTTGGATGTTAATCAAGGAGGCTGGATGCGATAAATTTAAAGAGGGAGATGCTAAAATTTCTGAAAAACATTGTAATTTTTTTGTGAATCAAGGTAAAGCAAGTGCTTTAGATATTGAAAAATTAATTAATAAGGTAAAAAGACAAGTGTACGACAAAACAAAAATTAATTTAGAGCTAGAAATTAAGATTATAGGTGATTAAAAAAAAATTTAAAAAAATTCTTGTTGTCTTAGGAGGCGCATCTGGAGAGAGAGCAGTTAGTTTAGATAGTGGTAAAGCTTGTGTCCAAGCTTTAAAAAAAAAAGGCTACGAGGTTGATATTTTTGATCCAAAATTTAAAAATCTCAATTTGGTCAATAAAAAAAAAGTTGATGCTATATTTAATGCACTTCATGGTAAAGACGGTGAAGACGGTGTTGCACAAAGTTATTTTGAGTATTTAAGGATACCTTATACCCACTCAGGGATATTAAGTTCACTCAATGCAATGAATAAATTAATATCAAAAGAATTATTTTTGAAAAATAAAATTAAAACACCAAAGTATATTTCAGTAAACAAACTTAACTATATAAAATCTTTTATCTTCAATAATTTAAAAAAAAAAAAGATTGTTTTTCCTTTAATTGTTAAACCGATTAATGAAGGATCTAGTTTAGGTGTTGAATTATGCAAAAATAAAAAAGATCTTTTAAGATCTATTAAAAAATTATTTAAAAAATATGATGATCTAATGATAGAGCAATACATTGGTGGACAAGAAATTCAAGTGGCAGTAATCAATGGAAGACCATTAGGAGCAATTGAATTGATTCCAAAAAGATTATTTTATGATTATAAAGCTAAATACACTAAGGCGGCTAAAACTAAACATATAATGCCAGCAAGACTTTTAAAAAAACAATATAACAAAGTATTAAATATAGCAAAAAAAACTCATAGAATTTTTGAATGCAGAGGAATTACCAGATCTGATTTTAAGTTCTACAAAGGAAATTTTTATATATTAGAAATTAATACACAACCAGGCATGACAAGTTTATCACTTGTTCCTGAAATAGCTAACCACAAAGGCATAAGTTTTGAGAATTTAGTTGAAAAAATTTTATTAGACGCAAGTATCAATAGATGAGTAAAAAATTCATTTTTGGAATTGCTTTACTAATATTACTGACAACATTCATCTCTCAAAAAAAATTTTCAATTAATAAGTTTAAAATTCAAGAGATTGAAATAAAAAATAATGAAATTTTAGGTAGACAGGAAATAATTGACGATTTAGATTTTTTGTATAATGAAAACATTATTTTTTTAAATACATTTAAAATCAAAAAAATACTTAAAGAAATTAGCTTTATAGATGGTTTAAATATTAAAAAAATTTATCCGAACAAACTAGAAATAAAAATATTTGAAAAAAAACCAATAGCAATTTTAATAAATAAAGGTGACAAGTTTTTTCTTAGCAAGAAAATTGAATTAATTGAATATAGAGAAATTTCTAAACTGAATAATTTACCTGTAATTTACGGAGATAAGAAAAATTTTAAAATTTTGTATCAAAATCTTAATAAAGCTAAATTTCCAATTGACTATATAAAACAATATAATTTTCTAGACTCCAATAGATGGGATATAGAAATGATTGATAAAAAAATAATAAAATTACCTAATTATGACTATGTAAAAAGTTTAAAAAGTTTTTTAGAAATAAAAGATAATAGAAATGTAAACAAATATAAAGTTTTTGATTTTAGATTAAAAAATCAATTAATTATGAAATAAAAAATGAGAAATGAAACTCCAAAACTTTTTATCAAAATTGACATTAAAGAAATATTGATTGTATCTGGATATATTGATGAATATGATAATTTTAAAATACTTAAGAATTTAGCGATACCTATCGAAGGAATTATTGATAAAAAAATTGTAAACTTAGAAAAAGTAACTCACTTAATAAAGAGTAATATTTTACTTATTGAAAAAGAAAATAACTTTACCTTTAAAGATTTTATACTTGTCCTTAATAATTTTGATATTTCTTTTTTAAATCTTACTGGATACCAGAAATTAAATGGAACACAAATATCAAGAGAAAACATAACTTATATTCTAAATTCTTTAAAATCATATATAGACGAATTTGAGTTTAAAAAAAAAATTATACATATATTTAATACAAAGTTTTTTTTAGATAAAAAAAAAATTGATAATCTTCCGGTTGGTTTGTTTGGAGATTTCTATTCACATGAATTATCTTTTAATTTGATAAGTAAAAACGATTTTAAAAATTTAAACAATATTTTTTCCAATTGTAATCTTCAAATAAAAAAAATTTTATTAGAGGGTTTTGTAAAGACCTCACTAATTTGTAATATGTTTCCAGAAATCGATATTTTTTACTATATTCAATTTAAAAAAAATAACTGTAAAATTTCTTTTATTGAAAATGGTTCATTAAAATATGAGCAAACATTTGAATTTGGTACTGATATTATTTTTCAGGATATATCTAAAATAACTTCCTTGAATAAAGACTTTATAAAAGAAATAATAAAGGAAAATCCTGATATAGAAAATTTACCTGAAGATGAACTAGTAGAAAATAAATATTTTGATAATCAAGTATACAGAAAAATTAAAAAAAAATTATTCTTTGATATTGCTGAGTCAAGAATACAAGAATTAAGTGATATTCTTTGTCATAAAAATATTAATTTTGAAAAATCAAAAACAAATTTAAATTCCATTTTTTTAGAAATAAATAATAATGAGCGATTTCAAGGTTTAGATAAAATAATAAAAAAATGTTTTACCAGAGGACAGAATATTAACGTCAAAATTATTGAAGATTTCAATATTGAAAAAACCTTGGATAATGCATTCAAAATCACCCAATTTGGATGGCAAAAAGAGGTTATACCGGTTACTGAAAAGTCTAAATCTTTAATTTCTCGACTATTTCATAGGATATTTCATTAATATTGTTATTTTTAGAAACATTAGTTGTTTTAAGAATAATTCTGGATTTGGGTATAACAACCTCGCATGAAAAAAATCTTTCAGACAACAATTTTAAATCCAGCTGAATTCGAGGGAATTGGCCTTCATTCAGGCATGAACTCAAAAATAACTATTTTACCTGCTGAAGCAAATCACGGAATTACTTTTAAGAGAATAGATGTAGAAGGTAAAAACAACTTAGTTGCAGCTGATTTTGCAAAAGTTTCTTCAGCAAGACTCTGTACGACTTTAGAAAACAATGTAGGAGTAAAAGTATCAACAGTTGAGCATTTATTAGCAGCTTTATACTTCTCAGATATTGATAATGCAATTATTGAAACTACCGCAGAAGAGTTACCAATTATGGATGGATCAGCGAAAGATTTCCTAAGCATAATAAAAAAATGCGGTATAAAAACATTTCCTGCAAGGAGAAAATTTTTAAAAGTTCTCAATAAAGTTGAATTCAAAGATGGTGAAAGAAAAATTTCAATTGAACCAAGTGAAGATTCTCTAGAAGTTGAATTTCAATTAAACTATCAAAATAAGTTGATAGGAAAACAAAAAAATATAATTGATTTCCAAAAAGATAATTTAGATGAGGTAGCCGAGTCGAGAACATTCTGTTTATACAGAGATATAGAAAAGATAAAAAAGATGGGATTAGCTAAAGGTGGATCATTGGACAATGCAGTTGTAGTGGACGATGAAAAAATTTTAAACAAAGATGGTTTAAGAAATAAGAAGGAGTTTGTTAACCATAAAATTCTAGATTTAGCTGGAGATTTTATTTTATCTGGCTACAGAGTTCTAGGTAAAGTAAAATGTTATCAGGGAGGGCATGAGTTGACAAATTTATTTCTAAGAGATTTGATAATAAATAAAAAAAAGAGCTTCATTATCACCGAGCTAAAAAGTAAAAAATTACCTAAAATATCACAAGATAAATTCACACAATTAGCTGTAAACGCTTAACATTAATTAAATTTTACCAACCCAACTAAATTTGTTAGAAAACAAATAAATGTTGTTAAAAAAAATTTTTACTGTAATTATTATAGCTTTAACCTTATCTGCTTGCTCAAAAAAAGAGCAAATATATTTACAAGAAGATAAAAAAGATCCTTACGAAATTTATAAAGAGGCCTTACAAGCTTTTGATAAAAATGATTTTTTCTTTGCTAGCAAAAAGTTTTCAGAGGCAGAGTCTGAATTTAAACAAGTAGACTTTGCTGCTAAAGCTGCAATCATGTCAGCATTTTCATTGTATGGAATTAATTTTTATGATGAATCTCTAAATAATTTAGAAAGATTCATAAAAACATATCCAGCAAGCAAGAATGTAATTTATGCTCATTACTTAATATCAATTATCTATTTTGAACAAATAAGTGATGAGAAAAGAGATTTAAAACCATTATTGCTTGCAAAAGAAAAGATTGATGATTTTTTGATCAAATTTCCAAATACTGAATATGCAATTGATCTAAATTTTAAAAAAAATTTGATAATAGATCAGCTTGCAGCTAAAGAATTATTTGTGGCTAAATATTATATTTCCGTAAAAAAATGGGTACCTGCAATTAATAGATTAAAAAATATTGTTAGAGATTACGATAAAACAATATTTATAGAAGAAGCACTTCATAGATTAGTAGAGATACATTTTCATATAGGTCTTGAGGAAGAGGCAAGAAAATATGCAAATATTTTAGGATATAATTATAATTCAAGCGAATGGTTTGAGGCTTCATATAAAATTTTTAACAAAAATTATAAACCTAAAAACTTTAATAGAGAAGAATTAAAAAAAAAAAAGAGTTTTTTTAAAAAGATAGTTAATCTTATAAAATAAGAATCATTACAATTTTTTATGAATAAAAGAAAGATTATAATTAAATTTAAAAAAGATATTGAAAGACTTAAAAAATTTAATAAAGAATATTTTGAAAATGATAGACCCACAATAAGCGACGCAGAGTACGATAAATTTAAAAATAAAATATTTAAACTTGAAGAAGAACACATTTTCTTGAAGGAACTAGGTTTGCTTAAATTTTTAGTAGGATCTCCCCCATCAGGTAAATTTGCAAAATTCAAACATTTATCTCCCATGCTTTCTTTATCAAATGCTTTCAATCTCGAAGATATGGTGGTCTTTTTAAAAAAAATTAACAATTTTTTAAATTTTAAAGATAAGGAGATAGAGTTATTTTGTGAACCAAAAATTGATGGAATTTCTGCAACACTTATCTATGAAAAAGGCATATTGATCAGAGGTCTGTCTAGAGGTGATGGAGAAGTAGGAGAAGATATACTAGAAAATTTAATTACTATTAAAAATTTGCCTAAAAAAATCCTCTCAAAAAATCCTCCAAGTATTTTAGAGGTTAGATGTGAGGTATATATAGGAAAAAAAGACTTTTCTAAAATGTCTAACAAATTTGCTAACCCAAGAAATGCAGCAGGCGGGTCTCTTAGACAGAAAAACTCTAAAGAAACAGCTAAAGTTCCATTAAAATATTTTGCTTATGGTTTTGGAAAAGTTTCTCCCATGATATTCAAAACGCAAAATGAATTTCTTAAAACAATAAAAAAATGGAAATTTGAAACTAACCCGATTTCAGAGCCAGTTATCAGCCTAAACCAAATTGAAAAAAAACATCAAGAAATTGAACAAACAAGATCTTCTCTAGACTATGATATCGATGGCCTTGTTTATAAAGTTAACGATTTATCGCTACAGAAAAGATTAGGAAATACCTCTAACTCTCCTAGATGGGCGATTGCATATAAATTTTCAGCTGAAAAAGCCATTACAAAAATTAAAGATATAACAATACAAGTTGGGAGAACAGGTGCAATAACTCCAGTCGCAAAAGTTGAACCAGTAAATGTTGGAGGTGTAGTTGTATCAAATGCTACTTTACACAATGAAGATGAAATTGTTCGAAAGGATATTCGAATTGGAGATACTGTCCAAATCCAAAGAGCTGGAGATGTCATTCCGCAAGTAGTATCGGTTGACAAGTCTAAAAGGAGTAAAATTAGTAAAACTTTTATATTTCCAGATAAATGTCTTTGTGGGTCTATAACCTCAAAAGAATATAGCAAAAGTACAAAAAAACTTGATGCAGTAAGAAGGTGCACAAGGGGGTATAACTGTGATTATATTGCCATAGAAAAACTTAAACATTTAGTCTCAAAAGAAGCATTTAATATTGATGGTCTTGGAAAAAAAGTAATCGAACAATTTTGGGATTTAGATTTGATTAAAGAGCCATCAGATATTTTTGACCTGAATTATAATAAGATAAAAAAACTAGAGGGTTGGGGAGACTTATCTATCGATAATTTGCAAAAAGCTATAAAAAAATCTCTAATTATTTCTTTAGATAGGTTTATATTTTCAATAGGTATTAGGCATATAGGCCAAGAAAACGCAAAAATTTTAGCTGGTTTTTTTGGTTCAATTAAAAAATTTGTGGATTTGTTTGATGATAAAAAAAGGGAACAAATTTTAATTCATTTGGTCGACTTAAATGGAATAGGTGAAACACAAATACAGTCAATAAAAAATTTCTTTTCAATAGAAACCAATACAAGAATTATTAAAGATTTAATTAATAAGTTGAATGTTAAAGACTACAACACACAAATTAGTGATGGAAAATTTTCAAATAAAAAATTGATGTTTACCGGTGGATTTAAAAATATGAGCAGATCAGAAGCAAAATTGATTGCCGAGAATAATGGAGGTAAGGTATTAGGATCTATTTCTAAAAAACTTGACTTTTTAGTAGTTGGTGACTCTAAACCCACAAAAAAGAAAATTGAACAAGCTAAACAGCTAAATATTAAAATTATATTTGAAAAAGATTGGAAGAAAATTTTAAATAGCTGAACAAGCCCTGCGAAGCTCTAATATTTCAATTTTATTCATAGATTTTTTAAGATTTTTAAATACATTTTTATGATAATTATTAAGCCAATTTATTTCATTTGAGCTCAATCTTTCTCGAATAATTAAATCTTTTTCAATTGGGGCCATCGTCAAATTTTCAAAACATAATTTCTTTCTATTTCTTTTAACATAAATTAGATTTTCAATTCTAATACCAAATCTATTCCGTTCGTAGTAACCAGGCTCATTAGAAACAACCATGCCCTGCTGAAAATTAATTTTATTTCTTTTTGATATTCCATGAGGTCCCTCATGTACATTTAAAAAGTATCCTACTCCATGACCAGTACCATGAGGATAATCTAAACCAATTTGTCTAAGATATTTTCTTGCACTTTCATCAATTATTGCTCCATGAGTATTTTTTTTAAGATTAAAATTTGAAACAGCAATGTGTCCTTTAAGTACTCTAGTATAAATATCTTTAATTCTTTTATTTGAATTGTTTAAAGAAATAGTACGAGTGACATCTGTTGTTCCAAATTCGTATTGCCCACCAGAGTCGACCAAATAAATATCTCCACTTTTTAATTTTTTATTTGTTTTATTTGTTGCCTTATAATGAATTATTGCTCCATTCGGTCCAGTTCCCGATATAGTTGGGAAACTTGAGAATTTAAAATTTTTATTTTTTTTTCTTAATTTGAATAATTTATTTGACGCACTTATTTCAGTAACTTTTTTTTTATAATAATTTTTTTTAAGCCAAAAAAGATATTTAGTTAAAGCAGCTCCGTCATAAATATGTGCTTTTTTTATATTTTCTATTTCCTTTCTACCTTTTATTGCTTTAAAAAAATAGACAGGATCATGATAATTAAGTATTTTGTTATTTTTTCTAATAATATCCTCAAAAAAATATGAGCATGAACTTTTGTCGATTATAAATTTTTTCTTTTTAATCTCTGAGAGTATTTTTACACAAATTTTAATGTCCAAAAATTCAATATTTTTAAAGTAATTTTTCAAAGCTGGAGATATTTTATCTAAATCAGAAAAAAATTTAATATTTTTGTTTTTATCAATCAAAATATAACTATTAGGTATCGGAGCATATTTTGCATCATGACCTCTTATATTAAGAAGCCAGGCACTATTTTCACATGCTGTTATAAACAAAAAATCAGATTTTTTTTTATTTAAGTAATTTGAAACTTTATGAATTTTAGATTGATATTTTTCGCTGACAGAATTATTAGGTAACTTGAAAAATTTCCCTTTCTTCTTTTTTATTTTTCGTATCCAAATTTCATCAATCAAATTATTAGCTATTGGCTTATACCTATATTTACTTTTCTTAAAAAAACTTGATAAAATTTTTTTTGTAAATAAATTTGGATCAAACCCAATTGAAAATCTTTTTTTTTGAGTATTTGATGGAATGTGACCTGGAATTGAAATAATTTCAAAAGATTTACCACTTTGCTTATTTGCTTGCAAAGTATATCTACCATCAACGAATAAATAATTTTTTTTTTTAAGTATTAAAGCAAAGCCATAAGAGCCAGAAAAGTTTGAAATGTAATTTAGTCTATCGTTATGATCTGATACATATTCACTAAAAAACTCATCATTTTTTGGAATTAGGTATCCGTCTAATTTTTCTCTGATTAAAATTTTTCTTAATTTCTTTATTTTTTCCATTTAAGTATTTTATTTTTTTTGTATCGATCCCAACCTGGACTTCTATATCCTTCATCAAATTCAATTGAATTATCTTGATTAAATTCAAAATCATTGTTCTCACTTAATCCTATTTCATTTTTTTCTACACTTTCGTCTGGAATCTCATTTATAAATCTTGACGGCAGTGCATCCATCCAATCTCCATGGTAAGCTCTTTTCATAGCAAAAGATAAATAAGCTTCTTTTTTCGCTCGTGTAATCCCAACATATGCAAGCCTTCTTTCTTCTTCCAATGCAAAATCACCTTTTTCCTCCAAAGATTTTTGGTGGGGGAATAGGCCTTCCTCCCAGCCTGGTAAAAATACAACATCAAACTCTAAACCTTTAGCAGCATGCATTGTCATTAAATTTATTTTCGCTCCCTCCCACTCTTGGTCAATTGAGGTAGCTAATGCTACATGTTCTAAAAAATTTTGTAAGTTGTCATAATCTTGCATGGCTCTCAGTAATTCTTTCAGGTTTTCTAATCTATTTTCATTTTCTAAATCTTTCTTATCTTTTAACATTGTGGAATAGCCCGATTCATCAAGTATTAATTTTAATAAATCAAAATGTTTCATTTTGGAGGAGTCATTTCGCCATTTTTGAATCATGTTAATTAATTGACTAAGAGAGGTTTTAATCTTAGGTTTAAAACTTCCTTTTTCTATTAACTTAATAATTGAGTCTTCTAAACATAATTTACTATTTTTACCGAAGGTATAAATTTGGTTAAGCGTACTTTCACCAACACCTCTTTTAGGGGTACCAATGACTCTTTCTAAGGCTAAATCATCAAATTTTTGATTAATTATTCTTAAATACGAAACAGCATCCTTAATTTCTGCTCTTTCATAAAACTTAATTCCTCCTAAAACTCGATACCCAATTCCAACTTGAAGAAATCTTTCCTCAAATTCTCGTGTTTGATATATTGCCCTGACTAATATTGATACGTTATTTAAAGAATACTCTTTTTTAATTTTTTGTTCTATAATATCACTTATTCCTTGCGCCTCTTCTTTACCCGTCCTGTAACAATTTAGTTTAACCAATTCGCCCTGATTTGCTGATGACCACAATTTTTTACCAACTCTGCTTGAATTATTTGAAATTAAACTTGATGCCGTTTCTAAAATATTTTTGGTAGATCGATAATTTTGTTCAAGCTTAAATACTTTACAATTTTTATAAATTTGATCGAAAGTAAGAAAATT
>TARA_B100000963_G_scaffold134122_1_pt1 | contig 24530 bp, 26 predicted proteins | sample TARA_B100000963 | Tara Oceans TARA_B100000963 (sample SAMEA2622097) | marine metagenome | biome: marine biome (ENVO:00000447); feature: surface water layer (ENVO:00002042); material: "saline water (ENVO:00002010), including plankton (ENVO:xxxxxxxx)" | depth 5 m | reverse complement strand
CAGTTGAGTATGATTCTAATTACGGTGAAGTAGATTGCTCTATTTCTAACCGTAATCCTCATGATGTCACGGTGAAGATAACTGAAGAATGGGAGCATAGTATTTCTGGGCCTTACGAATTGTCTGAATATGGCGTTTGTATGGATACCGAAATTGGCGACGAAATCTATGTCCAAGGAAGCTCGACGGTGTCATTCTGTTACAAAATTACTGCAGATAAATATACTACTGCAGTAGAGTATATTCTCACATCTACCGCTGAAGTAGTAACATATTTGACTGCAATTCCCTGTGATGCTTGTGAACCTATTTCTGAGGAAGTACAGGTAGAGGTCGTTGCGTGGGCACAAATTAGTTACGATTATTCAGCAACACCTGAATCAGCCTATGGTTTCAAACCAACTGGCGGGCAAGAGCGTACTATCTGTGATAAATCAGATTTTTCCGAATTAATTTTGGATATTACTTTGGATGGGAATTTTCCTGGAACATTAAATAAATCTTCTGAATTTTTATTTGACCCCCGTATTCGAGATTTGATCCTTGATGGCTATATCGGGTACGAGGCATCTACATTTGGTGAAGTAAATCTAGAATACGATCCAGAACCAATAACCTTCGAAGCGGGAGAAACTGTACGGAGAACCTTCAAAGCATCTTGGGACATCAAAGAGGATACTGACAATTATGATATTAAATTACGTTTCGTTGTAGATGTTGATGATGATTATAGTTTTGGTGGAGGAGTATACCTAATTGATGGTTGTCCAGAATGGAAAGGGGTTTTATCGACTCAAGAGGTGAACCTAAACAATGAACCGTCTGGAGGTAGTTTCACGTTAAATAGCTCATTTTCCATGCCATTGTCTGTGATTTCAACAGTGATGGCTGCTGCAGTACTTCGTAAAGAATAACAAGCAGAAAATGATTCAAGTTTTCCTCCTTTTTGGATAATCATAGGGAATCGGTAAGATAGGTCATTAGCACAACACTTACTACAAAAAAGCATGGGGGAAGTATAAACCATGTTTATTGTTTTGAGGGATATTGATTTCAATAAGGCTAGGGATTAGTCTCTTGTCTAACCACTCCGTCAAAATCAATTTTCCAAGGAATATTTGTCCATCCTTTTTGCTTGAGTTGCTCGATAACCTCATTTGTGTATTGTGGTGAAGATACTATGAGTCCAACTACGCCCCCGCCGCCGGCACCCATAGCCTTCCAAGCACTGACTTTATTCTGTTGTGAAAGATTGTCTAACTCGTCTCTAAAAGGCTCATGCAATTCAATCCCTAGAATATCAACGCCGGCGGAATTCAATTTCATTGCATCAATTACGTCAACCTTAGATTCGGTTTTCATCCCGTTAGCCATCAATAGACCAGCGTCTCTTATCATGTCTAAACCCTCAACAATTTTTTTTTCGCCCGCTTCAAAACGTTGCCATACACTCTTATGTAAATCGCCTGAAATATGAGTTATGTGACTGTTGAACAATAACAAATTAGTTTCAAGCCATTGACAGAACTTATCAGACGGAGTGATAGTTTCAAACGTCACAAATTCTTCCTTGAATGTTAGATGATTGATTCCTCCCAGCGCGCTTGCCCATTGATCTTGGCGGCCCCCTTTATTGCCAAGTAAGGCCTCAAATTGATAGGCAAGTTCCGCAGTTTCGAGTACATCTTGAAATTCGCTCATTATCGTGGTGATAAAACCTACATTCATCGCTCCGCTAGTTCCTAAACCAGAACCGGTCGGCATGTCTGTTGCATATGAAACTGATAATTTCCTATCTTCATCAATCACCATTTCAGCCCTTACGTATTGGTTAATGGCAATATTTACCACCTCACCAGATTTTTTTCCACAATAGGTTGGAACGTCAGTCCAACCTCCAGCTAAATCAATTCTCGCTGGGGCTCGAACTTCAATTCTCCGGGCCATAGAAATCCTAGGTTGATTCAGTTCTTGAATAGTGGGTTTGAAATGGAAACCTACTGTGGCCAACTTGTAGCGGATGGGAGGTGATGGTTTGAGTTACAGCATCCAAAGTGTTGATGAAGATTATTGGCAACAGCGATGGGAAGATGAGAAAGTATTCGTCGCTAAAGTAAATGAGAATAAACCGTCTTTTTACTGTCTAGAAATGTACCCATATCCATCTGGCAAAATGCACATGGGACACGTAAGGAACTATTCTATCGGGGATGCTGTTGCGCGCTATAAGAGAATGATGGGTTACGAAGTGTTGTATCCAATGGGATTTGATTCATTCGGAATGCCTGCAGAAAATGCTGCAATTAAAGAGGGGGGGCACCCCCACGATATTACTGAAAAAAATATGGCTTCTATTACTAAGCAAATCAAACGTATGGGATTCTCCTATGATTGGAATCGTTTGGTAAAAAGCCACGACCCGAATTACTACAAATGGAATCAATGGTTTTTTACTAAATTCTATGAGAATGGCCTTGCCTTTCAAGAATTTGCACCGGTAAACTGGTGCAATCATTGTAATACTGTTCTAGCAAATGAGCAGGTAAAGGCTGGAAGGTGTTGGCGCTGTAATGGACCGGTTATTCAAAAAGAAATGAGTCAATGGTTTTTAGATATTCCAAAATATGCTCAAGAGCTCGTTGATGGGTTAGAACAAATTCAGTTCCCAGAAAATGTTGCTGCAATGCAGAGAGACTGGCTTGGACGCTCCGAGGGAGCTGAAATAACCTTCGAAATCGAGGATTCGGATTACACTATTACTGTATTCACCACACGCCCAGATACCTTGTTCGGAGCTACCTTTTTGACCTTGGCCCCGGAACATGAATTAGCACAGAAATTAGTCGCTGGCACGGAATATGAAGCCGATTGGCAAGTATTGCATGATGAAGTCTCCGTGATGGCAGAGTTTGATAGAATCAAAAACATGAATAAGAAAAAGGGAGTTCCACTAGGGAAGAATGCCATACATCCACTAACTGGTGAAAAAATACCAATTTGGAGTGGAAATTTCGTAATCGCATCCTATGGAACGGGTGCGGTTATGGCTGTTCCGGCACATGATGAACGAGATTTTGATTTTGCCAAGAAATTCTCTATACCGATTAAGCGTGCCTTGGTGATGTCTGAAGATGGTGACGCATCCAAAGAATTGACCAAAGCTGAAACTGAATACGGCTGGATGGTCAATACTGGAAGAAAAGAATTTGATGGCCTTTACGGACATGCAGCAATAACCGCCGTTACTGATGAGTTAATCGACATGAATAAGGGTGCGAGAAAATTGAACTGGAAAATTAGACCCTGGCTAATTTCTCGACAAAGATATTGGGGCACGCCAATTCCCATCATTCACTGTGAGGAATGTGGCACAGTTCCAGTTCCAGAGCAAGACCTGCCGGTTGAACTACCCCGGGATATTGTGTTTGGCAAAGGTAACCCACTCGAGACATCCGCGGAATTCATGCAGGTAAAATGCCCAACCTGTGGAAAAGCCGCACGCCGAGAAACTGACACAATGGATACCTTTGTTGATTCCTCGTGGTATTTTTTAAGATTCACCGATGCAACTAATGATGAACAATGCTTTTCTGAAGACTTAGCAAATCATTGGATGAATGTTGACTTTTACTGTGGTGGTATTGAACATGCTCAAATGCACCTTATCTATGCTAGATTTTGGACCAAGGCTCTGAGAGACCTTGGCCTCCATTCGATTGACGAGCCATTCAATGAACTATTATGCCAAGGTATGGTGAATAAATCAGCGCCATATTGTGAATCATGTTCGATTACCCTGAGCGTTGATCATTTAGGAATGCCTTGCCCGCAGTGTGGCGATGCTTTAGCGACACGTTCGGCAAAGATGAGTAAGTCACTAGGCAATACTGTATCGCCTGAAGAAATGATTGAAAAATATGGTGCTGATACCGTGCGTCTGTTCATTCTATTTGCCGCCAACCCGACGGCGGGGATGGACTGGTCAGATACTGCACTGGAGGCTAATTATCGAGTCATGTTGCAACTGCAAACAATGCCAGAAATAATCTTAAATTGGGCTAACCAACCAACTGCTATCGATGATTGGTTGATCGCCAGACTCAAACAAAGGGTCGCAGAGTTCAATCAAGCGATGGACAGCTATGATTTGCGCAGAGCCGTTGAAATCTCTCACTATGAACTAATCAAAGATATCAATTGGTATACTCGCAGAGGGGGGAACAATTCTGATATAGGCCGCACAGTCCTCGAATCGTGGACCTATCTAATCTCAGTTTCAACTCCTCATTTAGCAGAAGAATGGGGTAAGTGTCTGTCATTGGACAAGCTCGTATCAGCCTCGGAAATGAATGATGTTGGCTTGGCATCCAGCGAAGAGGAGCGCATCTTGAACCATGAATTCATTATGCGCACTGTTCTAGAAAATGCTCGGAAAGTAAAGTCCATTGCGGAAAAACATTTACAGGGTAAAGCAGAGAAATTAACACTGATTATTTCCCCAAATTGGAAGAATACATTGTCAAGAGAAGCGATATCGTATCTAATCGACGGCGGGAATATCAAACAATTTATTCAAGAGTTGAAGAAAATGGATTTTGTCGACGAGACCAACATGGGTCAAATCTTATCATACTGGAATAAAAAAATGCTTTCTCAAGTCTTCAAATGGGATGATAGGTCAAAGGCATTGATTCTAGACAATATCAATGAATTAGATGTGCTGTCAGACCGGGCCTCGTTCATTGCTCGGGAGCTTGAATTAAGTGAAGTTGTAGTCGTCAGAGCAGAAGACTATCAGGGAACTGATGGTAGAGAAAACTCAGCTTTACCACTAAGCCCAAGCATAGTTTTTGCATAAATGTGATTATTATGCAGCGACCCAATATGGTGTTAAGAAAGTCAATAACACAAGATAAATTGCAGACAATGCAGCAAAATCTCAAGGATTTGGATGATTGGCCCATGTGGAACAAGTTTGCCAGCCGAATCTTGTCTGAAACACATGGTGATTTAGTGGTGAATCAACGGATAGATCTCCACAGGGTTGTCGCACAACAATTGATCGAGGATATGTGGAAAATTTCACAAATTAATGAAGGAAATAATCCTGAGTTCTATCAAGTAGTAATGACTTGGCAAGGTCAGAGGATTAACGGTAAAACATCTGCTTTGGGAATAAAAAAATTGACTGTTGATATCACGTTACTTCACAGCGAGGAGGGGGGTCTAGAAGTGACAGCATGGTGGGAAGTAACGCGCTTGAGTAAATTACTAGGTTTCGGCAATCGCATGGCGGGAAAAATACCAAAGCAAATTTTTGATGACCTGACAAACTATGCGATAGAGGACTACAACCATAAAAATAACAATACAGACAAACTGGATAACCGATAGTTCAAATGATGGCGTCGATAAGGCACTGTTGTGACAACTGATAAACCACGCAAAAATTCTCGGTCACAGAGGCAACAAAAGCCTAAACGATACGGCACAACAAGGAAGTCAATTCTTCTTGAGCGAAGTAAGGACTATATTGAGGAAGTACAAACTAGAGCCAATCAAAGATTCGATCGAAAAGAGCGGGTAATGGGTTTCCCAGATGTTGTTATACAACCGGAAAAGCACTCTTTTAGTTGGCAGACCAATCCGGTCCCACTGAAAGATGAAGAAGCGTTAGCGAAGTTTGTTATGAAGAAAGGAGAATTTGGCTGGCTCGAAGACGAACGCGTAAATGAGATTGGCCGATTCGTCGACGGGAAAAACATGACACTCGATCAAGCATTATCGTTACGCTCTGCACTACTTCAACAAAAAACCGTATACAGTCATGGGCGACTTAAATCTAGAGCTAAAGCATTGTTTAGATTGTATAACGAAGGAGTAAGTGTTGTTGATCTTTCAAAGCGATTCGATTTCCCACCGATGAATATTTTTCGCGTTATACTCACTGAAAAAAGATGGTCTAAATCTAGAATAAAAGAGTGCTTAAGGGATCCAACAAAAATGAAAAAGCGAGAGCGAGAGGAGTTTGAAAAAGCCGAGGCTGCTGATAGGGTTTCAAATGTTGACCAATCGGAGACTCATTCTAGAGCTGACTTATTCGAAGAGGTTCTTGCCGATTGGTTTGAATCTAGAGGAGTAAAAATAAGACGCCAAAATGAGATGGTTTCTGAACAGAGATTAAAGCATGGTAGACCAATAAATACTCCCGATATTTTATTTCTCGATCACGTTGAGATAAATGGGCAACCGGTTGCATGGATTGATGCTAAACACTTCTACGGTGCTGATGTTCAATTTCAAAGAAAAAAGATGGCCAAGCAAATGTCAAGGTATATTGAAGAATGGGGTAGTGGGGCTGTTGTTTATCGTCATGGTTTTAGTGAAAATCTGTTCATTCCCGGCTGCTTGATGCTAGATGCTGAAAATCTTGACTTATCAAAAATGGCATGACTTCATGAATCGATTTCTGTTATGAGAGACTCAAGATTACTTTCAGTGAACCTTAGATGGAGCAAATCTAATTCGTCTGATGACAGCATGCGATCAAGTTTTCTTGGAAGTATTACACAGGAGGTACCCAGCATGCATAATCTAATGCTAACATGTGACTGCAAATCTATTGAACGAACTATCGCTCTAACACTATCTAACAATTGTTTCCTTTCTGTTTCAAAAATTAATTCTGAATCATGACAGAAATTGCTTGACTGATTTAATATTTCATCCCATCGAGAGTGATTCCAAGGGCCGGATTTTAAATTATTCAATGCCTTATGACCTGCCTTGGTAATTTTTGCCTGCCAATTGACATCATTGATGTACTTTGAAGTGTGCCGGGACTCTTCAGGCTGCCAAACCAAAACTATTGGCTGCTTACACCTAAATCCAAGACTGGTCCCTGAGGCACCAGGTGCGCCGGGCTGTAATCTAATTTCAACCCCACCCGCATAAATTCCTAATACATCTCCTAAACCAGAACCATGTTGTCGCTCAATTCTATGACAAATTCGGTAGTACTGGTCGATATTCCCGCGCTTTGAATATTCACGGAAAGCCAGCGCAACCGCTATCAGACCTGATGCCGACATACCAAATCCTTGGCTAGTTGGAAGTTCTAGAGAAATACAAATGTCAAAGGAGACATCAGCATCAATCAATTTTGCATATACCAGATCGTTGATTAAATCGCGATATAAAATATCGGAATCAGGCAACAAATTACCCTTCAGGTCGTGGACAGAAATTGTAGAATTTTGGATATCAGAACCAGCTTGTTTGATTGACAGTTTAACTTCAACTCCATGTTGAATATTTATCCCAACACCGCGACTACCTTGATTACGCAGTAAGCGGCCCTCCTTTTCAACAGTGAATAACAGAGTTATGTGACCGCCAACGTGGGAAACATACCCTTTCTCCATAGTATTCCGACCAATTCAATTGATTTGAAATATCTTATCAAATCAGAACAATTGATTGAAAAAGTAAGGGTGTAATTGAAAATCAGGTAATTGTTAGGCCATTCATGGCCGGAGGTAGTAAGTTACCACATGACCGAGGGCACCTACTATGGACAGCTGAAGATGGCGTTAGTAGAATGTTATTGTCAAGCATGGATAGATGGGTTACCGCGATTCTTGCAGATGACGATATTGACAGCCCTATGTTCGGCTCAAGTGAAATTATTGATGCCACCATTTTGGCAAAAAGTGATGGAATCATCGCAGGTACGGCAATGGTTGATCATTTGATTCAAATTTGGGCACCCTCCATTCAAATTAGTTGGCGAGCTTCTGATGGAAAGAAGGTCTCTAATGGAGATGAAGTCGCAAATTTAACCGGGTGTCGAGAAACGATTCTTTTGATTGAGAGAAGTATCTTGAATATACTTGGCCAATTATCCGGAATCGCGTCAGAAACCAAAAAATGGGCAAGTAAAGCAGCAAAACAGATTGCTTGTACCAGAAAAACTACTTGGGGGCTACTGGATAAGTGGGCGGTCGATTTGGGGGGTGGGCTGACTCATCGGTTAACAAGAAACGATGCTGTGATGATAAAAGAAAATGATTTAGCATCAATGGAAGGTGTTACCGCCAATAATGACCAAAAAATTGCTGAGCTGATAAAATCTCTAGATCCGAGTCAACTCAAATCATTCATCGAGATTGAAGTTCGCACTGAAAAGGAAGCAATTACCGCCGCCGCAATGTGGCATCAATCTCATCAAGATGTTGATACAAAACTGGTTGTGATGTTAGATAACTTTGGACCTGAAAGATGTAAAGAAACGGTCATGCAATTGGAAGAAATGGGACTTAGAAATTCTATTTTGTTAGAGGCAAGTGGTGGTATTACTTTCGAAACTTTAGATCAATGGTTTGAGTGCGGTGTAGATGTCATATCTACCAGCGCAATAAATAGAGGCGTAAAACCGCTAGATATCTCAATGATTGTTGGTGATTAGATGGGTGAATTTACCGCCGATAAAAGTCATCCCAGGTATGAATCCTTACTCAGAAGGCATAACCTAGAGGTTGCGGCCAACAAGGGTATGTTAGCCGACAGTGCGTTGATTGCTCATGGGCGAGGCGAGGCATTCGATTATTTGCTTGGCGAGAACACATCACACAATGCTTTACTGGCGACAAAAAATGCCCTAGCCCATCTAAGCACTGCTAAGCGACCAATTATTACAATTAATGGCAACACTGCAGCCCTTGCTGGTAGAGAGTTATTACAAATTGCTCAGTACCTTGGATGCCCAGTTGAGATTAATATCTTCTATCGAACCGATAGACGAATCTCTGTAATGTTAGACCATCTAGAGACGATTAAGGAAGCCCATGATATTTCAACTAAAATTTTAGGGAAAAATCCGGATTCAAGCATTCCCGGCCTTGAAGGCCCGCGGGCAAAGTGCTGCTATGAAGGTATTTTTTCTAGTGATGTGATCCTAGTTCCCTTAGAGGATGGAGACAGATGTGAAGCCTTGGTAAATATGGGTAAAACCGTGATTGTAATAGACCTAAATCCCTTATCCAGATCTGCTAGAAAGGCATCAATAACCATAGTTGATGAAGTATCTAGAGTTGCAAGAAATATGCTTGAGTTGATTAAAAATGGCGACGAACTGGAAATTGACAACAACTTTTCCAACGACGATAATCTTCAACAAAGTCTAAACATCATTGCTTCGAACTATACATCAGATATCGATAAATAAGCCACAAATCGAAGATTGTCGGGATAAATGTTTTATTTGTCGGTATCGAGAAAATTTTGAAAAAGATGGGTAGAGAACTAGGCAATGGCCCAAGGAAGGGAACTTTTGGGACCAATATTTCATTTGATATTGATGAAACCGCCGCACCTGTTAGACGAAGAGTAAAAGGGGAAACACGGACAAAACCCGATTCTGCTGAAGCAAGCAACACGCTCACTGGATGCCCTGGATGTGGCTCAGAGATAAGTCATGATGAATGGATGGACTGCTTGGTTGGATTTGTCTCGGGGGCGCATGATTTTGAAATTGGTAATCCGGTAAGAGCGAGAATAGTGCAGAATCTTAGAAATCAAACCGCTACGATAAATCTGCCACAACCCAAGGAAATTTGGGAATTAGCAGTTGTTGGAAAATTAATGGGTGAGATTGAAAAGATTGTCTTGGCAGAGGTTAATCGAAATCAACAAAAGCAGGTGGCTTCGGCTGGATTGAATGAAATTGAACGCAATGAACTGATCGCTGAAACTGAGACTAGAGTTATCAACTCAATGGCCGTGGAAATTCAAGAAGCCTTGATAGCAGAATTAGCCCCTAAGCTTGAACGGGAAATTAGGGCAGAGGTAGAACAGGAATTATGGCAACAATTTGAACAGGAATGGAAAGATAGATCGGCAGATAAAGCCAGCAGATAGTTTTTGAAAAATCACAATTGAACTATACTCTCGATGATATTATTCATAGGCTGTCAAGATTAAAGACAAATTATGAGGGACAATCCACTCCATGTTGACTCATTGCCAGCAGAGGTTCAGAAACTGTGTGAAGTAATGACTGGGATAGATCCCAACTGGGATTTAGAGAACTGGTTACGAACCCAAGCAAACCTAACTTTGGAGTTAATCTCTAGCGAATTAGAAGTCGAATTGACAACCGCTGAACAGCGATTGAAGAGAATCACTGACATAAAAAATAGAATTTCAAAACCTGCTGATGAAAATATACCAGCAAACCAAACCAATCTGTTTGATTGCTTTGGCATTGAATATGACAAAAGTATTGTCGGACTTGGTTCAAGAGCAGTTAGTATCGATGACGAATATTCTGAGACGCATCCTGTTAGTGCATTCCTAGATTTGCTACCCACCGACCAAGGTGATGACCCATTACTTGCTGTTGCTTGTCAAAACTTATTGATAGTCATTGATGAAGAGTTGGCAAAAGGTAGGGATTCGGCTACGTTAGAAACAATTGTTACTGAACTAGATAAGACCGGTATTTCTTTTGAAGAGATTGATGAAGCGATTGAGCATTTACTGATGAATGGAATAATTATTGAAGTTGAGGATAATCGTTTCACAACCATTTAGTCGAGGTTTAGTGATGACCTTAACCAAAAAACAGGCCGCTCAACTTTGCATCGATGCAATTAACTCTGAGCGAAAATTAAAGCAGAAAGTTATCATTGTTATCATCAATATTATACTGATTTCAGTGGCAATAACGTTTCTTACATCATGGTATTTTGGTTTAGCATGTCTACTAATATGTAGTTTATTAGGTCAATTTGCCCATGAAAGAATGGATAATTCTATTCAAGCTAGAAAGATATTAGCAATGAAATCACTAAACTGGCAACAATCCGAATTAGAAAATCAAGAATTATTAACTAAACTGAATAAAATCATTGGCTAAGTGACAAATATGGATCACAGTCTTGAACTATCACAACTAGTATCACAAGGAAAAATCGTCAAAAGTCTAGCCAAGATTGCAATATTTAGTTCTGCGACATCTATCGTTGTTCTAATCTATGGTTTTATTATCCCTGACCCGGTTATTTTTATTTCAATTGTCCTAATTCCTGTGCTGATTATTATGGCAAACAATACAATTGATAAAGTATATCAAAAGAAGACTGAATACCTGCTCAATGATTTGCAATCTGCAGAATTTGATGAGAAAATTACTGATAACCGCAGGATTACTGATAAGTTATCAAATTATTCCAACTCAGAATTTCTTCGAATTAGAGGCGGTGATGAAAAGGGTCCAGCTTTTGGTATGGATAACAGGAACTTCTCGACTCATGCAAAACGGATTGACGCAATGGCAAATCGAGATTATGACGGCATTACTGCAACAAGTACAGATGCCGAGAAAATGATTAGAGTTGCTGATGATTTCCAATCAAAGAAATCGGCGCAACAGTGGAAAAAATCAGAGTCAACGGATACTGATTTGATTGAAGCCGGTGTTAAAAACTTAGGTGATTTGGTAAAATCCGGTTGGTTTGACAAAAACCAAGATGAGGGTGCGGTTAAGCGCTTATATGAAAATACGGAAGGAAACCAAATATAGGACTCCTACTTAGACGCAGCCATGAAGGTGAAGGCTATCTTGGTTGCCGGCGGCCACGGTAGTCGACTGTACCCCTTCACCAAAATCACCCAAAAAACCCTACTACCAATCTACGATAGGCCGGTAATCGATTATGCATTAGGCACTATTAGACGTGCTGGTATTACTGATATAACTATAATTTCGAACCAATTTATCGGCCAAATCGCCAAGCATGTTGGTTCAGGTTTTCCAAACGAAAAAATACACTATGTCTTAGAAGAAGAACCCCTTGGTGTCGCAGAAGCGCTAAATTTAGCAAGGCCGCACAACGAAAATTGTAGACTCCTAATTTATTTTTCAGATAACATAACTACTATTGAATTACAACAATACGTCAACGATTTTGTTAACCACGAAAAGAATCCCGGATGTCTACTATTATCAAGAGATGAAGAGAATCCTCAAGCCTTTGGTGTTGCAGTACTTGATGCGGATGGAAAAATCATAGATATTGTTGAAAAGCCGAAACAACCTCCTTCAAATATTGCTATTGGCGGAATTTATCTTTATGATGAGCAATTTTGGACACTGGTTGACGAATGTAATACGGAACATTCTGGAAACTTTTCGATTTCAGATGTCAATAGAAAATATATTCAAAAGAATCAAGTTGAATTATTAAATATCGGTAAAGAAACTTGGGTTGATTGTGGAACTCCTGATTCGTTACTATCAGCATCATTGATGGCCAAAGAGGGTAAATTAAACCCAAATCCATTTCGATAATCGATAGAAACCACAATACACGACTTAACCTCAGGAGCAAATATGAAGATAGGTATTATTGGAGTTGGTATGGTAGGTGGGGCCATTGAACACTGCTTTGGCGGCACTCACGAATTATTCATTCACGATCCTGCCAGAGGTACCAAGCTTAGCGATGTCACCGATAATGTTAATTTCGCATATATCGCAGTGCCAACGCCACCTCATCCAATTCACGGTGGCTGTGATACCGGGATTGTTGAAGAAATCTTAGACACGCTGCCGGATGGATTTATCGCGGTCATAAAGAGCACTGTCATCCCGGGAACTACCGAGCAATTTCACCATCGATATCCTAACCTAAAGATTGCCTATTCGCCAGAATTTCTAGTTGAGCGAAGAAGATTAGAAGACTTTGCCAACCAGGACATTCTAGTTTGTGGAACACATCATAAAGACGTAGCTGAAATGGTTTTCAAGCAGCACAAAGATGCCGGTGTGTTGCGACAGGAAAATCTGTTTCATGTCACTCCAACACAGGCCGAGTTAATCAAATACACCAAGAACACTTTCTATGCCATGAAAGTAATTTTTGCTAACCAAATGTATGATATCTGCCAAGCTCTAGATGAAGACTGGTACAAGATTAGAGAGGTAATTACTGCGCCTCAAGAACAACCAATTGGCGGCTCACATTTAGATCCAATTTTCGGCCTTAACCGAGGATTTGGTGGCAAATGTTTGCCTAAGGATTCGCAGGCATTGGCAGTGCTTGCAGAATCATTGGAATGCAAATATGAGTTACTAGAAGCGATTCAAAATGACAATAAAAAATTAAGAGATATCCTTACTGGGAAACCAAGTGATGTAACAACTAATGATGACTAACTCGATGTTGGGGTGAATTTGTGGATAATCAAAAGTTTTCTGCAATCGCCCCAAGAGGCACCATCAGAAGATTCGCTTCCGCTGGCGCAATCAATACATTGTTGTTCTGGATTTTCTGGGAGGTCTTGCGTATCTCCCCGACATTGGAATTACTGTCGGAAACCGGAGTGTGGGCAGTCGCTTGGATAGTTTCCTGCTCCATTGCGCACTTTACCCATCGATACTTCACTTTTGATGGGAGAAAAGACCTGAAGGTTACGATGATGGGGGCGTTCGCAGTATACGCAGTAGGTGGAGGGTTATCCACGCTAACATACGATATGTTAGTTTCAAATTTGCAAATTCATATCCGTACTATTTTCATTACCAACATGTTGATTTGGGGGATTTTCACCTGGGCCAGCATGCGCTGGTTTGTGTTTGGATATGATGATTGAACCGGCAAATTCCAACTGCCAAAGAAAACGAATTTTTGACGGGCTTTGATGCGAGAAGTTATTGGCTAATGAGCAACACGGAGTATCATGCTGCCAGATACAATTCACAAGTTATCACGTGACGAGAGATTCTCATATGCTCGATTATTAGCCTTCGTGGCTAGAGTTGATAACGAGCTGACAGTTGACGAAATGGCTATGTTTGAACAGCGACTTGGTACTGCATTACTGTCACCAAAACAGCGAGAGCTAATCCGTCAAGCCCTGAAAACCCCCCCGCCGCTAGATGAATGCTTAGCTGGCTTAAGCGATGAGGCTGGTCGACTAGCACTGAGGGATGCTATTTTGATGGCTGCAGCAGATGGCACTGTTGATGATGATGAGAAGGAAGTACTAACGGAAATAATTGCTCACCTTGGGCTTCCCGAAGATGCGTTAGATCGATTGTTAAAATGGACTGTTGAGGGGTACAACTGGATGCAGTCTGGCTATGACATTTTGAATCAACTGGCGGAGTGAAACCTTTGTTTCCGGACATGGTTAATGGATTGACCATTGAGGAGCGCTTAGCACACGCACAATTGATGGTCACCGTAGCATCTATTGATGGAGAGTTAGTTCAAGAAGAGTTGGTTATGATTGAATCAATAATGGGTAAATCTATGCTCCATCCAGAAATGCGAGTTGATGTTCGTAACACACTGAATCATCCCGTGGAACTTGAAAAGTGTATGGAGATACTATCTACAACAGGTCAAAAACTGGCATTAAGAGATGCCGTGCTAGTCTCAGCATGTGATGGCGAATATGATAAGAAAGAAATTAGAATCATAAAAAAAATTGCGCAATTTGCCCAAATTGATACGGAAACACTGTCCCAGATATACCAGTGGGTGGAAGATTATTGGACAGTTTACAATGAATCGTCATCGTTTTTGGCATAATTATGGCAAATATTCCCTTTTTCGGTAATTTTTTCTCTAATTTAGGCGTTTTTTGAGGTTTTTTTACTTTAATACAAATCCATTCTCCCATCCTTGGTAAAGACGATTCTTTATTACTGATAAGTGACTAGACAATAAACGAGCATTGGTGAAATAGATGGGAATTCATCCAAAGATTGGAATCACAGGGTTACCAAGGAGTGGTAAATCCGCAGTAATGGAAAAGGTTCTACAAATGTTAAGCGAAGAGAGAACCCAAGAAATCAAACTCAGAGGAAATCCAAGCGGCAAACCGATTATTGCTGGTTTACGTACAGAACCTATCATTGAAAGCGGGGAACGACTCGGCTACAAAGTGATTGACATTATCACGGGCGAAGAGGGTGTCATTGCCCACAAAGATTTTGATTCTAGATTAAGAGTTCTTGGCTATGGCCTTGATCTAGAAGCACTAGAGAAGGTTGCTATACCAGCAATTGAATATGCTAAAAATGAAAGTGAAGTTCTAGTCATCGATGAAATTGGCAAGTTCACTGTCGAGAGTGAGAAATTCGTAAATTGTGTTAGAGGTGCATTGGAGATTGACAAACCAACATTACTAACCCTACACAAAAAGAGTAGACACCCCCTCCTTCAAGATATTCGCCGAAGAGACGACGGCAGAATTTTAGAAGTTACACCAGTAAACCGAGCACTACTGCCCTACAAGATTCACAAACTAATGAGAGAGACTTATTGAGAGCCGCTTAGTTCATCACTAATATGTTTGTAGCGATGCCATGGACGAACCTAGTAAGGCGGCAAATCGCATCTTACTTGGCACTGGATTTGGCATGATGTTAATTTGTGGTTTTGCTATTGTTGAAGAACGTATGATAGTTAATCAGTTAGGAATAGGCCACCTATTCTTCCTCACCGGCATGATATGTTTGATTATGTCAAGACTACTAAGTTATGACTCCTCATTTCTAACAAATATATTCCCCGATGAAACCGAAGAAGAATTAAAACAACGAGTGAGTAATGAAGTTAATCAAACTGCACAAGATAACCGCATGGGCAGTGCTTGGGCAGAATTAGAAAGCAAGATATTAAGTGACGAAATCATCGATGAGCAAGAGTAGTTTTGTTGCGAATATTCAAGAATCCTCTTCAACTCCAACAAGATAGGCGATAATATGAGTGATGTCCCAGAAGGTTTGTACTATACGAAAGAACACGAATGGCTTAGGGTTGAAGGAGATACGGTAACCATTGGGATTACTGACCATGCGCAAAATGCCCTCACTGATATTGTTTATATCGAATTGCCAGAAAGTGGTATGGTGGTCGAGGATATGGGTGAGTTCGCAGTAGTAGAATCTGTAAAATCCGCATCCCCCATTTTTGCTCCGCTGGCAGGAGAAATCACTGAGGTGAATGAAGAATTAGAAGATACTCCTGAACTCATGAACACTAGCCCGTATGGTGATGGATGGATAATCAAGATGACCGTCAATAATATCGATGAAATAACCAGTCTGATGGATGCTGCAGGATATAAAGCAGAAATCGGCGAGTGACTAAATTGACCGCGATTGATGAACATCTAGCATTTTATATCGATGGATCCTGCCTTGAAAATCAAAATGTCAATGCCAACACTCCGGCCGCTTGGGGGATGGCAATAGTTGTTGGAGATAATGGACTTGGAAAAGGCAGTGGTGAGATTCTAGAAGAATCATGGGGATTTGTTGTTTGTAACGTAAATGATGACGATTTTATTGGCGCAGAAGTCGGCTCAAATAATACCGCAGAATTAACCGCCTTTGCAATGGCACTACGTTGGTTATTAATCGATGGAAGTGAAAAGCCCGCAATAATCTACACTGATTCCCAATACGCTGGAAACCTGGCAACCGGTCAATGGCGAGCTAAAGCCAACAAAAAACTGGTCACAACTGTACAAAATTTATGGCATGAAGTTATCCAAGTTCGCACCATTGAGTGGCGTCATGTAAGAGCGCACCGTGGCCATCGGTGGAATGAGCGAGCCGACCATCTTGCCAACCGCTGTGTCAACAACCAATTACCGATACCATTGACATTTTGGAAGCCAGGTCAACGTTAGTTCAGCCGCTTATCGAGCCATTGTCTGAGCTGATTGGAATAATCCGGATTACGCAACCCATAATCAATTTGTGATTTTAACCAAGATAACGGGTTTCCGGAGTCATACCATTGATAATCACTCAAATCTACAGCAATCAAACCCTCGCCAGACATCCAGTGCTTCTGTAGTTCAATGGTCTGATATTCTCCAAACTCGCTAACTGGAAACTTTGAAGCAAGCAACTCCCTGCTGTCTTGAGTGAATAGATATCGTCCACACAACACTTTGTTTGACGGGGCATCCTTGATTGCAGGTTTTTCTATTATTTGCGAGATTTTTTCACCATTAAGCTCTATCACTCCGTAATTGCTTACCTCATTTTTTGGAACAGAATAAATAGCTGCGCACGGCAAACCGGTTTGGTGGAAGGCCGAAATTAGTTCGCAAGATGCATTAGAAGGCACAAAATTTTGGACGCTAGAGAACTTATCTGTGATTATATTGTCGCCCAATAATACAAGATAGGGCCCGTCGATTTCGCCGAGTGATTGGAGGATAGCGTGACCCAATCCTAGCGGTTCATCTTGGGTATGTACAAGAAATTCTATTGAATCATCCAAAGTGAGAAGCGCCTTGCTAATTTCTGGTTTTAGTAGATGATAATCCTCTTTATTTTCTAAAAAGGTGGAGAAGTCCTTTTTTGGCGAGGTGATAATGTGAATTCTGGTAACCCCTGCAGCCACTGCTTCCCTAACCAAATGTATGAACGCAGGAACATCGACGAGCGGTAACGACTCTTTCGGCAAGTAGGCGCTAGTTGGAAGCATCCTACCGCCTAATCCTGCAGCGACGATTACTGCGTCATTTACCGCGGTCATAAAGAATCCCAAAGGGTACAACCTTTCAAGCATAACCCATCATGCCGTTATCATGGCAACAGCTCCGGAGTGGCGGTGGTTTACGATTGCCGGTCTGATAATGGTTGCACAAACCATGGTTGATTTGGCACCGGAAGGCCCATGGGGAGCAAGTTCATTCACCAGAGGATTGATTGGTTTGTGTGGCTTATGTTGTTTGTATGTTGGGTGGTTCCGAGTTACATTTAGACAATCAGGGATTATTCCGTCGATTAATCGGTGGCGACAGCCTAAGAAAAGTTGGAAATTAGTGTTAATTTTCTCATTCACTTGCATGTTATTGGTTTACGGCATAAATAATACAGAGTTAAAAAATATCCTTCCAGAAACATCTGGGATGATTTTGTTACTTATCGCATCACTATCAATGCTTAATGGAATTTATGTGGGATTAGTCGTATCCGGCCCGTTGAAGAAACGCTCTGAAGAGGAATAATCAGTCTAGAAATCCTAACTCCTGATCGAGAGTCTGCAACGCCTCATCAAGTTGAGGTAAAGAATCCGGCTCCTTCATTGTACTAATATGCTGCTTTTTGGGGTTAGATTTTGGTCTATCACCCTTGCCGTCTAACCAATCAATCCATTGAATAGATGAGGCTTCTCTTCTAGCCTCCATCAATTGCCAAAGCGGTTGAAGGTCACATTCGTCGGAGTGTAAATCAACGAGTCGGGAGGCAAATTGTTCAGTGGAAATATCGGCCATTTTAATTAACAATTCACGCATTCTGGTTCTTACTAATTCATCACCATCTTGCCATAGAGTTGGTAACAGTTTTCTTGCGTCATCGGGAAATGTATCAAAATATTCACGTAGCGATGGTACCAAGTTCCTACGTACAATTGGTAAGTTATGTTTACTCAATTCAACTAGATTGTCTGCCCACAGTTCAGCATCAATGAATCTCAACTCTGCTGATGTGGTACTCATCGCAGCGAGTACATCCGGGTCATCGTCTGACTTTAATTGCTCAAAAAACGGTAAAGCATCTTCTGATAATCTGCTAAATAGCCTGGTTAATATGTCTGCCATTGCACGACGTATCCCAAGATCGCGTCTCGACATCAACAATTTTGCCAAATTCTGCCCAAGCACCCGGTCATAATCAATTGCCTTTGCAAGACACTTGGTTATTTGCACTGTAACGTGTAAATCTATATCGGAACTCATCCTAGTTAGAATATCAAATAATCCCAGTGGCTCTATCAGTTCGCGCCGTTCCAGCAAAAGTCTGATCCATTCAATAAGCAATCTTCGCCTAGCAGTATCAGCATTTTCTAATTCATTGAGCAGCCACTTTGCCGCTTTAATTCCACACTCATGAGCAACTACGCCAGTCATTCTTGGAACTATCGCATTAGGATTCCAATCGACATTCTGAGGCCCTGCCTCTGGTTGGGTATGCCATGTACCCGGTCTTTCGCCGATAGCAATAGATTCCAGCAAATGATAACCTTGGTGAATTGGTTGCCCTGATGGAGTGATTGAAAGGCCATTTAGCAAAGCAATACTCAGCCACCATCTAGTAGTATCGGGAGCTTGTGGATCGAGCGCTTGAGCAAGCCATTCAGTGTTTATTGCGAATATCAACCGTTCAGCAACCATGTCGGCGCGCTTTGTTAGCCACTTTTTGTGTACTTCATACGGATCATCGGTTAAATTCATACGATGAGGTACAACTAAATCGAGTACTGAATTTAATTTATAATCGAATAGACCTCTGTCTACATTTAGCAGTCCAAGGCCTTGCTCTATTAGTTGCTGAGCCGAAATCGGTTCGATAACCGGAAAATCAGTATCTTGGAGCGGTGGATGAGGGAGAGGCCATGATTGTGTACCTCGTTCAAGAGCCTCAACCAGTAATACCGCCACTTTTTCAAAGACAATCTGAGAAACCTCAGATCGGCTCTTACTCATTTCAATCGACCTGAAATATGACTTAGATGTCTAGTTCAATGTTCAGGTTTTGAATCAGTTCTTTGTACCGGTTTCTGATGGTAACTTCTGTTACACCAGCAACTTCGGCTACTTCTCTTTGGGTTCTTCTCTTACCACAAAGTACCGAAGCAATGTAAATAATTGACGCGGCGATGCCGGTTGGGCCTCTACCACTTGTCAATTCTTTTTCTTGTGCAGCCTTGATTAATTCGTACGCCTTTGCTTCTACTTCTGCGTCGAGACCAAGCCCTGAACAGAATCTAGAGATGTAATCTTCTGGGCCTGTTGGCATAATCTTCATCTTCAGTTCTCTTACCATGAAACGATATGTTCTGCCTATCTCTTTTCGACCCGTACGCGATGCTTGACCAATTTCATCTAGTGTTCTTGGAACCCCACACTGACGGCATGCAGCATATAGCGAAGCAGCAGCTACTCCCTCAATTGAACGACCTCTTATCAGCCGCTTGTCAACTGCTTTCTTGTAATTAACCGCTGCAGCTTCACGGACAGATTTAGGCAATTCTAGCCTGCTCGCCATCCTGTCTAATTCTGCTAGCGCCATTGCAAGATTTCTCTCAGTTGCGTTTGAGACACGACTTCGCTTTTGCCACTTTCTCATTCGATAAAATTGTGAACGATATCTAGAATTGATGGTCTTACCAGAATAATCTTTATTCTGCCAATCGATATCTGTTGACAGCCCTTTGTCGTGTAGCATAACGGTCATTGGGGCACCTGTTCTTGCTCTTTGATCGCCTTGTTCTGGCGAGAACACTCGCCATTCTGCACCTTGGTCGATTACATTATCCTCTAGTACGAGGCCGCAATCTTCACAGACTACTTCCCCTCGAGTCTCATCTCGAGTCAAATTCCTACTTCCGCAATCACTGCACTTTACAATATCTTCAACTTGTTGTTCATCCATTTGTTATTCCCCCCCCACAGAAAAATAGGGTAACACTCTTAACCCCTTATGCGAGGTTATATGAAACTTATGCCCGAAATGATAAATATCGTCGGTGCAAAAATCACTTTGGAAAGTGTTGTTTTTTCATCCCTGCCATATACTTTATGACGATTTAGGGTGAATGGTTATACACACCACAAGCCTCCCCGAAATGATTGCCATGGGTGTTAGCGGAGGGGAGCGAGGAATCGGCCTAACACCTGGAAAGCGGGTTTTGTTTCTGACAAAAAATTTAGATTTAATCAAACAACAGTTGTATGATGGCTTAAATCTCAAGATGAGTGATATAAATCCTGAAGATTTACTAGACGATATCAATACTGACGTAATGACACCTGCGTGGGTTTGTTTTGATCACGAGCCTGCAGAGATTGCCAAGAACGCCTATGCTGGATTGAAGCACAATGGACTTAGAGTGTTTAGCGAAAATGCCTTGATTAACGGTAATTTTGAAGTAATCGTATCTGGTCAACGAAAGGGTACTGGATCAAGTCGAGAGACCGCAGCGCAATGTGAGAGATGGGCAGGGATACGTATTGTAATCGCAGCATCTTTTGCGCCAATCCATGAGAGAAATAACATAAATCTCGGACAATTGATGGGCGACTATACAATGCTGGAAAAGCTGCAAAACGGTGAAGAATTACCGTTGTCTGAATTTACCGCAAAATACGACGATGTGACCAGAATAATAATTGAAAAAGGTGGTTTGTTTCCATTCGCTAAAGCGCTAAAGAACAACAAGATTATGTTACCAGCTATAGATACGGATCATAGACCAATGACGATGGCTGAGAAGATTATTGCAAGAAACCTGGTCGGACAACGCTCGGAGCAATGCGTGAAACCAGATGACCCGGTAATAACTCAAGTTCAAGGGGGCTACTCACACGAGTTTACCACTGCCCAAGTTCACACATTCTTGACAGAGGAATATGGAGTGGCTTATCAATTACCAAATCCAAGTAAATTTGCGGTATTTGAAGATCATTTACTATATGCACACCACAACCCAAAGTTTGTTCCGTTTATGGACAAGGTTCAAACCTTGAGAGACCTACAGAAAGCATTTCAACGACACACCAATGTAAGAGACTATTCTGCTATCGATGGAGTATCACCAGGTATTTGTCATCAAGTTGCTCGAGAGGAATTCATCGAAATAGGCGATTTTGTTCAGGCTACTGACTCTCATACTTGCATGGGCGGAGCTTCTAACGCATTGACATGGGGGGTTGGTGCGACTGAATATTCTAACCTAATTAGTGCCGGTTTTACCTTTGTCAAAGTACCTGAATCGATTAGATTCGAATTGATCGGTGAGTTAACTCCCGGTTGTACAGCAAAAGATGTTATTCTCTACATTTTGTCTGACCATGCCCGGAAAGAGCTAACTCTGAACCGCTCGATGGAATTTGGCGGCCCCGGTTTAACGAGTCTCTCCGTGGATGAGCGCGCCACATTATGCAACATGGCGACTGAATGCTCAGCGAGAACTGGCATCTGTGAACCAGACGAATTCTTATACGATTGGATGAAAAGTGCAATGCCAAATTTATCGATTGATAAGATGCTGGAGAATTCGGTAATCCCAGACGAGGGCGCTCATTATGATGGCGGAGTGCACATTATCGACTTGTCGATAATCGAACCAATGGTAGCCCATCCAGGAAACCCCGACCAAGGAATACCCAGCGATCCAACAAATGGGGCGTTAATTGGAGATATTGGTGATGTTGGAATTGACATTGCATATGGAGGTTCTTGTACTGCTGGTAAAGAAGACGATATCGCATATTACGCCATGGTTTGTCAGGCGGCAGACGATGCAGGCCTTACAGTGGCAGAAGGAGTTGAGTTTTACATTCAATATGGTTCAGGTTTAGTGAAGGATTTAGCGGTGAGAAAGGGTTGGCATGATTTATTCTCGAAAGTTGGTGTTAAGCTAATTGACCCCGGATGTGGCGCCTGCATTGGAGCTGGTCCTGGAGTATCAATTAATCCAGAACAAGTTACTGTTTCCGCAATAAATCGTAATTTTCAGGGGCGTTCTGGGCCCGGTAAACTCTACCTTGCCAGCCCATTAACTGTGGCTGCCTCGGCATTTACCGGAAAGATCTCCTCTTGGCAAACCAGCCTATTTGAATGATGATTATGAAGAAGCGTAGTGGTTTGATTGCACTAACTATTGTCATAATAGGAATTGCACTAACCATCTCCTTAACTCAAATAATGGTCAATGTGTTCTTTGAATATCTTAATTGGTTTACTAAAAATGAGGCGCTTGGTATGGTTGTATTTTTGTTATTGTATATCGTATTCGGAATAGTTGCCTTACCAGCCAGCTTTCATAAATATCTCGCCGGAGTAATTTATGGCTTTGGCCCAGGAATTATCATTGCATGGATAGGTTCTATGATAGGAGCAATTGCGCCGTTCTTACTTGGGAAAAAGTGGATGAACCCTTATGCCAGACGGTCGTTAGAGAAATATCCCGCTTTGAAGAATTTAGAGCATGAAATGGCCAAACATGGTGTCAAAGTCGTTGCATTGACAAGGGCAAGTTTAGTGATTCCATATGGTGTACTAAACTACACTTATGGTGCCACTAAACTTAGTTTCAGGCATTTTATAATAGGAAATCTTGTGATGATAATTCCAGCGATAATGTATGCTTGGTGGGGGTCCCAAACTATCGTTACCAGTCAAGGGCTCGAAACTGCCGCTAAAACTCCAGTTGATTTTGTGATAGTCGGGTTATCGGTTCTCATCACCATATACCTCGTCGTAAAAGGCAAACAAATCATGGACAACCTTGAACGCAAGATCGAAATGAACCAATAACTAGCCATCGTCAAGTTTTTTTCATGTTAGTTATTATGAACCGTCGGTAGTCCAAACTACATGTTGCTGGCCCGAGGTCATTCGGACCGAGGAGGACCAGATACGGAGTGACAAGGATGTCAGGTATAGCGCAAAAATTAGCATCAAATCAAAAACAGGTAGCAATTTCTGAATTTTTTGAAAAAAATAAGCACTTTCTAGGCTTCGACTCACCTGTCAGGTCACTGATAACCGCAGTCAAAGAAGCTGTTGACAATTCTCTAGACGCTTGTGAAGAAGCTAGAATTTTACCGTCAATCAAAGTCAAAGTCCGCAAGATAGACTCAAAGAAGGACATTATCGAATTAGTTGTGGAAGATAATGGTCCGGGAATACCACAGAAGAGTATCGAGAAGGTCTTTGGCCAATTATTATTCGGCTCAAGGTTTCATGCGATTAGACAATCCAGAGGCCAGCAGGGTATCGGAATAACCGGTGTTGTAATGTATAGCCAGTTAACTACTGGTAAACCAACTCATGTGAAATCGAAAATAGCTACTGAATCTACAGCCGCAGTCGTTGATATTGGCCTTGACACGCGAAAGAATAAAGCGACAAAGAGTAATTCTGGCAGGGAAATATGGCTCCTCGATGACGGCGAAATGAAAAAGCACGGACTAGAAGTCACCACTCGAATGAAAGCGAAATATCAGAAAGGACGTCAAAGTGTTTGGCAGTATTTACGTATGACAAGTATTGTAAATCCTCATGCTGAAATTACCTTCATCGACCCAGAAGGGGAAACTCATCACTGGCCAAGAGTGACTGAAAGGCTGCCTGGCAAAGTAGAATCTATCAAACCTCACCCACACGGAATAGAATTAGGTCAACTGCAAAGAATGCTAACAGAATCAACTGACTCAAGGTTGTCAGTATTCTTGCGAACTAACTTCTCGGGGGTGTCAACTAGAGCGGCTAAGGAATTATGTTCTGCAGCGGAGTTAGAAGTAAAGATAAAGCCTAAACAAATGACTCCAGACCAGATTCGCGCCTTACTTGAATCATTTCAAGGTGAGAGAATGTTCAACGGAAAACCAGTAAAATTACTCAATCCTCCAACTAACTGTCTTTCTCCAATCGAAGAAATGCTTATCAAAAAAGGTCTATCAAAAACTATCGACTCAAGGTATGC
>TARA_B100000963_G_scaffold361962_1_pt1 | contig 24590 bp, 25 predicted proteins | sample TARA_B100000963 | Tara Oceans TARA_B100000963 (sample SAMEA2622097) | marine metagenome | biome: marine biome (ENVO:00000447); feature: surface water layer (ENVO:00002042); material: "saline water (ENVO:00002010), including plankton (ENVO:xxxxxxxx)" | depth 5 m | reverse complement strand
CCAACTGACCTGGACAATTTTTGATTCAGCCTCTGATTGTTGAGCACGGATTCAAAATTGACACCATGATTTCACAGGATTTCTGGGAAGCCGAATTGAAGTTACCGGGACCTGAACAACGGGAACTCCAATGGCTCAAACCTAAGTTTGCTGAAGAAGCGCAGTGGGGCTAATTGGTAGAAAGTTGCGTGCAACCTTCGTTGACTGTGGCGTTATTCTCCTGTGCGGCTGTAGAATCCTCTAATGAGTGCAAATCGGAATTGAAACAAAACGGCTGTAGCAGGGAATCTTCCGCTCAGTAGGTATAAGCATCCGTAAACGATTGTCCCCATTACCTTGATTGATTGGAGCAAATTCCAATTGAAGACGTCCTTTGCGTTTTGGCAGCGGATGCGGTCGCCGGCCCCCATACCGAAGGCCTGCCGCATGACATAATCGCGGGACAAACGGGATACACCGATGCGGTGCTTGAGGACGCATTCAGGAAAGAACCAGATTGCAGCATTATTCAATTTCATTTTCGCAAATACGTCTTTTTCTTCACCTCCCCCAAGTACTTTGCCATTTCGACCAAGCAATGGATTAAATGCACCATGCTCGTCAAACCAATCTTTTTTTACCAGCATATTACCTCCAAGAGGATACACCCTTCCGCTGTATCTGTGTGATTTTTTATAGGGAAAATGATGGCCTAATATTGAAGAGAGAACAGGGGGAAACCACAGGGGCTTTTCCCCATCGAAATGTACAATGATTCGTCCGCCGCCTCCCACGAGGTGTGGATGTGATTTCAAATTATTTACCCAATTGTTTAAGAATTCTGGTTTAGCATTAACATCATCATCGATGAACAAAATAAATTCCCCTTTCGCTTCTAAAATTGCTCTATTCCTTGCATGAGATAAACCTTGCTTCGATTCAACAAACGTTCGTAAAGCTAGGGGTGAGGTCCATTCGAAATCCTCTAACATTTTAGCAGTACCGTCGTTGGAATTGTTATTTATTACCACCACCTCTGCTTCCTTCGGTTTTGACTTGAATCGATTCACATCCGTTAGCGTGTCAAATAGGTAATCGCGACGGTTGTACGAGCAAATAGCGATGGTGATTAACGGGTATGAATAAGTCATTCAATGCGATTTTTCTACAATTTAATAGTACATCGTGATGAATCGAGACGCGAAAGCGACAAGGGGTGTTTTCATAAGAGGTATGTGAACAGGTTCCTTTACCTTCGCTTAGAACCTTTGTGTTATGCTAGAGGGTCCTTTAGTTTCCATCATCATTCCGACTCATAATCGGATTCAAGCGTTAAAACGAGCGGTTGAATCGGCCCTCTCACAAGACTATAAAAATATCGAATTAGTTGTTGTCGATGACGGCTCCGAGGATGAGACATGGGCTTATTTGACTTTGCAAAAGGACCTTTGTCAACTGGTGATTGCAAAGCATGATGAGCCACAAGGGGCATGTGCTGCTCGCAATAAAGCCATCCAATTGGCGAATGGCGAATTTATCGCCAACCTGGATGATGATGATTTTTTTGAGCCTAACCGAATTTCAGAATTGGTCGCGGCTTTTCGAGATGGAGTTGCTGCTGTGACCTCGTATGACAAGTTTATCTCCAACCACGGTCGAATCCGTATCTGGAAGAAAAAAAGAATTATCACCTTTAATGATCTTCTTTATCGAAATCGTGCGGGAAGTACTTTTTTGACAAAAAAATCTTTTTTACTCGAAATTGACGGATTCGATGAATCCTTGATAGCAGCACAAGACCACGATATTTTTTTGCGCCTGACTAAATACCAGGGCCACATCCGAACCGTCACGAAGATTTTGCACAATGTCGATGATGAAGAATCGAGCCCTCGAATCACCACCTCTTCTTCAGCGTGGCTTGGGTATTATGATTTTTATTGCAAGCATAAAGCCGAAATGAATGCCGCTCAGCGAGGGTCAAACCTTTACCTCATTCTCAAGGCCAAAGGAAAGGGCAGCTTCAAAAACATTCTAAAATTTGCTCCTTGCCGATTTTGGCCTGTAGAATTGCGGAGCTGGCTCAGAAAAATGCCTTAGCCCTTATTTGGGACAGGCGCGTCACCTTCTCTGTCTCGCAGGTATTTCGTCTGCTCGAATAGCAAAAGATCAGATGCCACCATTTCAGCACAGATTTCTTCCAATGTAATAGTGGGTTTCCACCCAAGGATGCGTTTGGCCTTGCAAGCGTCACCCACCAACAAATCCACTTCCGCTGGACGGAAGTAAGCCGTATCGACTTTTACTAGGGTTTCTCCCGTTTCTGAACAAATGCCTATCTCATCAGCATCCGAGCCCCTCCATTCAATAGAACGACCAATCTCGGAGAATGCCATTTTGACAAAGTCGCGAATGGAGACGGTACGTCCGGTGGCCAAAACGTAGTCGTCAGGCTGATCTTGTTGTAACATGCGCCACATGCCTTCCACATAATCTTTTGCATGGCCCCAGTCGCGTTTGGCGTCGAGGTTGCCGAGGTAGAGGCAGTCCGTCAGACCGTGTTGAATTTGGGCGACTGCCCTCGTGATTTTGCGGGTGACAAAAGTCTCTCCGCGACGTGGACTCTCGTGGTTAAATAGTATGCCGTTGGATGCGTGGAAGCCATAGGACTCCCGGTAATTTTTGACAATCCAGAATCCGTAGAGTTTGGCGACACCGTATGGACTGCGCGGGTGAAAAGGTGTCGTTTCGCTTTGGGGAGTTTCTTGGGTCAAGCCGTATAATTCTGAAGTTGAGGCTTGATAGAAGCGGCAAGTTTTTTCGATCCCACAGATGCGCATGGCTTCGAGAATTCGCAGGGTTCCGATGCCGTCGACGTTCGCTGTGTACTCGGGTGTATCAAAACTCACCTTGACATGGCTCATGGCCGCCAAGTTGTAAATTTCATCGGGCTGTACTTCTTGTACGATTCGGATTAAGTTGGTACTGTCGGTGAGATCGCCGTAATGCAATTTCAGCCGGATATCAGTGTCATGTGGATCTTGGTACAGGTGGTCGATGCGGCTGGTATTAAGCAAGGACGAACGGCGCTTAATCCCATGTACTTCGTATCCCTTTTCCAACAACAGCTCCGTCAAATAAGCCCCGTCTTGCCCTGTTATTCCTGTTACAAGTGCTTTTTTCATGCCTTCGATGTTGTTTTGGATGTAACCATTAAGCCTACTGTTTATACCAGATCAATTTCCTGGTTCTCGACCAACTTCTTATAAGCTCCGCTGCGGACAACCAGGTTATCATGCGTTCCCATTTCAAGGATGCTCCCTCCAGAAAGGACTGCAATTTGATCGGCGTTTTTGATGGTGCTTAGTCGGTGAGCGATAATCAGACTGCTGCGGTCCCGCATAAGTGCATCCAGCGCGATCTGTACTTCTTTTTCACTATTGGCATCCAAGGCACTTGTCGCCTCGTCTAGAATCAAAATATCCGGGTCGCGTAAAATGGCTCTGGCAATGGCGATGCGCTGACGTTGCCCGCCGGAGAGTTGCACTCCACGTTCGCCAACTACCGTTGCGAAGCCATTTGGGAAGGACTCGATAAAATCCAAGGCGTTGGCTTGCTCCGCCGCCAATCGAATTTCGGATTCGGAGGCATCGGTTTTGCCATATGCAATATTGCTGCGGATGTCGCCTCCAAAGAGGATGACTTCTTGCGGAACAAAAGCGATACGTTTTCGGAATCCGGTTAGGTCGTATTCGCTAAGTGGCCTTCCGTCTACTTTGATAATTCCCCCTGTGGGTTCGTGAAAACGCTGGAGTAAAGATGCGATTGTGGATTTTCCTGCTCCTGACGGGCCAACCAAAGCGACACGCTTACCGGGTTCAATGTGCAGGTTGACTCCCGACAAAACGGTTACGTCAGCGCGGTTGGCGTAGTGGAAGCAAACGTTTTCGAAGGATACCTCACCTCGCAGTTGAAATGCAGGGTACGGTTGTTTTGTCTGCGTAACTACGTCTTCGCGGGACTCGTCCATCAACTCCATCAGACTTTCGATGGCGCCTAAACCCTGCTGCAAAGCCGAGAATTGGGCGGCGATGCCACCGATTGACCCAGCTACCAATCCTGTCATCAGTAGGAACGTGAAAAAGTGTTCGCTGGCCAATCCACCTTCCATCATCAATTCTGCACCTTTGAAGATGACGAGGGTAATTGCGCCAAAGATGAAAAGGATGATGAACGACGCGAATGCCCCGCGCCAGATAGCTCCACGCATTGCTAATGAACGGATGTCCTTGATGCTTCGAAGGTAGCGTGACACTTCCCATGCTTCATTGGCGAAGCTTTTGACACTGATAATGCCCGTGAGCGTTTCCTGCACAATGGTATTGGATGCTGCAACTTGGTCTTGGGTGCGTTTAGAGAGCATGCGGATGAAACGACCAAATAAAATGGCGGCAATGATCATGACAGGCAGCGTTGCCAGCATCAACAAAGTGAGTGTCACCGAGAAGTATAGCAAGGCTAAAATACCGCCGACTATGATGATGACTTGGCGCAGTAATTCGGCAAAAGTTGTCGTAAAGACATCTTGAATAGCGGTGATGTCTGCGGAAACCCGGCTGTTCAGGTCGCCTACGCTCCGCGTATCAAAAAATCTCATGGGCATGCTAACGATGGCCTCGAACGCGTCATTGCGCATGGATAGCATCATATCTTCAGTCATTTTTGCAAAAAGCAGGACCCTTCCGAAGCTCAGGGCAGCTTGCACTGCTAATACGATGAGAATGAGCCAGCCGATTTCTACCAAGTTGTGCATGTTTATGTTCAGCGCAGCCATTGGAGATTCAACCACAGCATCTTCGCTAGAGGATGTTCCTACACCACCAAGTTGACCCCAGAGCCGTGTGACCAAAAGGGTTAGTATTCCACTCAAACTGATGATCAATACGCCTAGTGCGTAACCCCAAGCATGTGGACGAAGGTAGTGCCCCATTTTTCGCACCGCTGCCCAGTTCTTCCAATTGAACTTCCTTGCTTCTTCTCCGGTCTGTTCCATTGGGGCTAAATTACAAGTGAATTCGCGGTGATGGGGGTGAAAATCACATCTTTCCTGCCGGAAGGCTTGGACACACAGAATCTGTGTTTATCTTTGCCGTCCTTATATTTCAGGGAGTCCTTCTTCTCCTTGTAATGATGTAAACTATGAAAAGGACATTTCAACCTTCAGTTCGCAAGCGGAGAAACAAGCACGGTTTCCGCAAGCGCATGTCATCTGTCAGTGGACGGAATGTTTTGAGCTCACGACGGGCGAAGGGACGGAAGAAGCTAAGCGTTAGCTCGGAGCGACGCCACAAAGGCATCGAACGCTAAGACAGAGGTTTTGCACTGTGTGCTTAATGAATTTTAGAAAGGGAGCTCATATGCTCCTTTTTTGTGCCCCTTAGTCTAGCACGGGCCCTAGTGCTAACCAAACAGGAGTGTGGCCAGCATCATTTCGCAGCGGTTCAATCCGATAGCGCCATTCCGTGCCGTGAACCCGTCCAATTACTCCCGATTTACATGCTCTCTTCAACCCGGGCCAAACGACTTCCATATCTTGTCTAAGGTCAAGGGCTGGACCGAAGGATTTGAACATGCATTCCTTAATCGCCCACGTTGCGGCCAGGGCAGCAGGTGTTTCCCCTATTTCTTTTCGTTCCGATACACTTAAAAATCGCGGGGCGATCTGTTGCAGCTGTCCGCGCTCGGCCTCCACGTCAATACCAACTTGAACATCGCTTAAAGCGATAGCCGCCCAACAACCGTCCTCAATGGAATGGTGAGCAATACTAATATGAATATTAGGGCTGCCTTCAACCTCCGGTCTGCCATTGCGGTTGTGATTTATACGTAAACACCCGTGGCCGACAGAGTTCAAAACCTGATCAACGCACCAATGCTCCATTTGACGAATTGGGGATAAATCGGAGACCTTTCGGTTGGGAAACCGTACCTGTGTAGTGGCCCATTTCGCCACAGTCGCGGCATCGAATTTGCCGAAGCCAGCAGCGGCCAGTGGTGCCAAACTTTTGAAAATCACGGTAAAATCGGCCATTGACGTGCATTCAGGGGGTGCAAGGGTAGTAAAGATTGTACTAATTTTGCCGACGAAATAGATTCCTCATGAGTACAGTAATGACTACAGAATACTTACCCTACAAAGTAAAGGACATCAGCCTTGCTGAGTGGGGTCGTAAAGAAATCCGTTTGGCCGAAGCTGAAATGCCGGGCTTGATGGCATTGCGGGCCAAATATGGAGAAGAGAAGCCGCTGAAGGGTGCACGTATCGCAGGATGCCTGCACATGACAATTCAAACGGCTGTACTCATTGAGACGCTCGCTGAACTCGGGGCAGATGTTACGTGGTCATCGTGCAACATCTTCTCAACGCAAGACCACGCTGCTGCCGCCATCGCTGCTGCTGGTATCCCGGTATATGCTTGGAAGGGCATGAATGAAAATGAATTTGATTGGTGCATTCGTCAAACATTGTTCTTTGGTGAGGAGCGCCAACCGTTGAATCTAATATTGGACGACGGCGGCGATCTCACGAATATGGTGTTGGATGAGTTTCCGCAACTTGCTGGCGGCATTAAGGGCTTATCTGAAGAGACTACGACGGGCGTACTTCGATTGTATGATCGGATGAAGGCAGGCACATTGCCCATGCCAGCAATTAATGTCAATGATTCCGTTACCAAGTCCAAGTTTGACAACAAGTATGGTTGCCGAGAGTCCGCTGTAGATGCGATTCGCCGGGCAACAGACGTCATGATGGCAGGTAAAGTTGCTGTCGTTGCAGGATATGGTGATGTGGGTAAAGGCACTGCAGAGTCGCTGCGTAATGCGGGATGTCGAGTCATTGTGACGGAGATTGATCCCATTTGTGCGTTGCAGGCAGCCATGGACGGTTACGAAGTGAAGCGCATGGCTGATGCAGTAGTGGAGTCTGACATCATCTGCACAGCGACGGGTAACAAAGACATCATTCGAGGTGAACATTTCACTGCAATGAAGGATAAAGCAATTGTCTGCAATATTGGGCACTTCGACAATGAAATTGACGTAGCGTGGTTGAATGCAAACCACGGTGCGACAAAGGATACCATAAAGCCACAAGTAGATTTATACAATGTGAATGGTAACGACATTATTTTGCTCGCCGAAGGGCGTCTAGTGAACTTGGGCTGTGCAACTGGTCACCCGAGCTTCGTGATGTCTAATTCTTTCACAAATCAGACCATTGCTCAATTGGAGCTGTGGCAAAATGCCGATGCATACAAGAATGAAGTAGTTACCTTGCCGAAGCACTTGGATGAGGAGGTGGCGCGCTTACACTTAGATAAAATCAATGTTGAGCTAGAGACTTTGACGCTGGAACAGGCGGAATACATTGGAGTTCCTGTCCAAGGGCCCTTTAAATCTGATCTTTACCGCTACTGATTAGGGATGATTTGGACACAGAAATTTCGTGAATTCGTCCGGTCTCACCCGGACGTTTTCCGTTTTCTGGTCTTAGGTTTTGGCGGGTACATTGTTTGGCACCTGGCATATGAGACATACCTGAAGCCGTCCACTAAGTTGGATGAGTACATCACCGAAAATCTCATTGTTATGACTGAAGCCGCAATGAATGTGGTGGGATATGAGCCGATAACCTTCTTTCAAGAAAACGACGGTGAATTTCGTTATAGAGTAGGAATCCATGAAGCACAGGGCGTACTGGTCGGACCATCGTGTGATGGAGTTGTACTTTTTGCTTTATTCTCCATTTTCATTCTTTCTTTTCCTGGGCGTTGGGCCAGAAAATTCTGGTACATCCCAGCAGGTATTGCAGCCATCCATGCCACGAATATTCTGCGCATCATCAGCCTCTTAATGATTCAACTCTACTTTGGAGAAGAAGCGCTCAAATTCAACCATGACTATACGTTCACGGTATTTGTCTACTGTATCATATTTGCGCTTTGGTACGGATATGCTGCGGGGGGTATCCTCGGATTGAAAGGCCCGCAGACGCAACAGGCATGAATGCCCACACCAACAAATCCATTCTTCCTTGGTCCCGCCCACTCTGGCTGCTGGTCTTGGCGGTCATGCTTGTTTTTGGATTTTACCAACAGCGGGCTAAAGTGCAACTGAACCACTATATCCAGGTGTTACAGGAAAACCCTGATGTGGCCAATATGTCACCGAAATTGCGACACAACTGGTGGCTTGATAACCAGCAACCCCAACGGATTCATTACTATACCATGGAGCATACGTGGAGTGGATTTCATTGTTATTCGTTGTCTGAATTGGCACTTATGAAATGGGCACTGAGTATTGGGATTCTCCTAGCGTTTTTTGGACTAGATGCCCTGTTTTTGCAAACTACCGGCCATTTCGAACGCTGGCCATGGCTAATTGTCATGTACTCAATCGCTGGAATCGTTATGGGAGGATTTCTAATTTTGGTGCCTGGGAAGGCGGGTTACAGTGTGGCACACGAATTTTTGGCATTCTTACAATCGCCGTTGCCTTCTTTTTTGATTGTGTTGGTGCCCTCCTTATTTGAGCGGCGGATGCCAAGAAGCATTACTAAGGGTTAAAAATCCGAAGCACGGGGTCGTTCCACTGTGTCGCATAGCGGTGCAACGGGTAGATTGCGTCTCCAGTAACCACGGAACCGTCAATAATCAGCCATTCGGAATTGCTACAAGGGTCTATAATGAGCAGTCCGTCTTCCGCTACTTCAACTTGGCAATTGGCTGGGATGTCAAATGTGCTGTGCCGGTCGAGCGCTACGAACTGATCTAGTGTATACCGGTAGAGGATGATTCCTTGTGATCCCCCATTAACTGTAATATGGCCGCTGGGAACTGACAAGTTAATGTATGCGGGCAGGTTGATGTTGATGGAAAAATCAACTGGGACGTACGGAATGAATTGCTGCGGGTCATTGCACCGTGCTTGGAATAAAATCAGCGCCGCGGTGGCGATAGCTGTGCTTCGTAAGTAGGACACGGGCTTCATGCGGAGGTAGATTTTCGCAATCCGAGTGGGTCTTTAGGTTTGCCGGCCTGAAAGTCTTTAAGGTACTTCGGGGTATAATACGCGACGTCTTCAAATCGCTGCTCGGCCATGGCATTTCGTACGGAGATACGCGCGCATTCGGCTGTTGGATTGGCGGGTATAAATTGCCAATTCAATCCTTTGCCTTTGAGCAGGCGTTGTACTTTTTCTGCAGCATCTCCAACCACGAAGGTGCTGCCAGTGGCAGCTGGGAAAAGAGCTTTTGCGTTGGTGTTGGGTTCAATCACTAAGGCACGCGTTTCATCCAGGGCTTCGAAGTGCCTTCCTGACCAGCGAAACGTCTGTGTGTACACTTCATTACGACGAGCATCTATAACGGCAATTACAATACTATCTATCTGCAGTAGTGCTGAGGACGCGAGGTGGTAGGCTTGGATTTCCAAACTATTTATTGCAATGAGTGGGATGCCTTGTGCGTGGCAGATGCCCTTAGCTGCGGAGGTGCCAATTCGCAATCCTGTGTAACTTCCTGGACCACCGCACACGGCAACGGCTGCTAGATTAGCTACTCGCCACCCACTTTTGTCCATCGCGGCATCAATCATGGGGAGCAGACTAGAGGCGTGGACATGTTGTGATTCGCAACATTGATTTGCATGAATACACACGTCGCCTTGGAATAAAGCTACGGAGCATGAGAGGGTAGAGGTTTCAATGGCTAAGATCCGCTCGCTCATCGTTTATTTTGCGGTTTTTTGTTCGACTTTATCGTCACTTCATCACCGTCATCCAGGGTGCGGGATACGCATTGGTAAGGGCCAATTACGACGGTCATGGTGGTGTCAAGTCCGGATTGTATCTCAATGTAGTGGTTGTCTTGGATGCCCGTTTCTACCCGTTGCCATCGCACCTGCCTACTTCGCTCCAAAACAAAAACCCCTAGTTCATCCTCACCCTCGTCGGATTCGCGTTTGGTAACGGACTGAATTGGAACGGATACCGCCCCGTCTGCACTCCGAGTAAGAATATCCACTTTTGCACTCATCCCCGGCCGGAAAGGTGATGAGACGTCTTCCAATGTGGTCAGCAATTCCGCATAACTTTCGGGCTGAAGCCTAACCTTGACGGAGAAATTGGTCACCTGATCCATGGCGAAGCCATGGATTCCCGCATTCAAAGCCGTATTTCCGATTTCGGTTACGGAACCAATGAAGGTTTCATTGATGTAGGCATCGACTTCGACCTCAGCTGCGTCGTGCATGCCGACTCGTACAATATCACTTTCGTTTACCTCCACATCCACTTCCATAATGGATAAATCAGACACCTTCATAACAACTTCACCTGCGGTAAACCCGTTGCCTTGGACGCTTTCACCCACCTCCTTGATGAGTGCAGTAACAGTGCCAGATTGGGGGGCCAACAAAGTGGTGCGTCCCAAGTTATCTCGTGCTTCCTGAACAGAAGCCTCGGCACTCGAAATGGCAAATTCGGCACTACGGATGGATTCCTTTGCAGCGTTAAGGGTCGCCTCGGAGCTGATGAAGTTGGCCTCCCCAGCATCATAATCAGCTTCTGAGACGACGTTGTTCAGGAACAGCTGCTGTGTGCGTTGCCAGTTCTTTTCTGCAGCGAAGAATTGGGCGTTAGCTTGAGCGTGTTGCGCTTTGGCGGAGGCAAGGCTGGACCGTGCGCTGTTTGCGGCGGCCTGCGCGCGATTGAGCGCCGCTTGATACAAATCGGGATTTATCTGAACGAGCAAGTCCCCCTTTTCCACCCGGTCACCTTCTTTCACTGGTAAAGCCACGATTTGGCCGCTCACTTCAGCAGTGATGTTCACTTCGGTCTCGGGCTGAATCTTTCCCGAAGCCGAGACACGCTCGACAATGTCATGGACAACCACCTGTTCCACAGAAATTTGGTCCAAAGTCTCTCGTCCTCCGTACCATTTACCGGCAGCGCCAAGCACGATGATGGCGAATATGCTGATGATCCAGAATTTTCTTGTGAATTTCATGGTCGGAGTTTTATCGAAAGGTCATCGCTTTGCCCGTATAGAAGTCCAATATGCGGCTCTTGAACGCCAAGTCATACTTAGCGCGCAAAGCGTTTATTCGGGCGTTATCAAATAGCGTGCGCGCATCGGCGTAGTCGATAGCTGTGGCTGCTCCGGCTTCGTATCGTTTTTCGGTATTCAAAAAGGCACGCTCTGCAGAGACAAGTGCTGCCTCTTGGGCAATGGACTGCTCCGAAGCAGCACGGGCATCTGCCCATGCCGATTCGATACTCGTTGTTAGGGTCTGCTTGGTTTGTTCGAGTTGATGCTGCGCGCGTATGGCATCCACTTCTGCTTGTTCAATGGACGATTTGATATTGAAATTATTGAAGATTGGCACGTTCATAGAGAAGAACACGCTTTGGTTGAAGTTTTGGCTAAGCTGATCATTAAATGGGGTGGTGATGAAGTTGTATACTTCTTGTTGGGCGACGAGGTCATAAGACGTACTGTCGTCAACTACCAGGGAACCGAGTACATATTCCTCTAATGAAGGGGATCCGTCAATGCTACTCGAGGCACCAGAGTATCCAGTTCCGATGTTGTAGCTTGCGAACAGACGGGGATAGCGACCGGATTTGGCTATGTCCAAACCGATGAAGGCATCTTCTACCTGCAGCTCAGCTTGCTGAATTTCTGGGAAGGAACTGAGGGCATATGCTACGGCAGCAGCTGGCGAGGAAGGTAAATTGGTCCGCTGAAGATCATCGTCTGAGGGCCGGACAAGTTCAAAACTGTCTGATTCTGATGCGGGCAATTGGAGAAGCTGCACCAAATTCAGTTTGGCCAATCCGAGCGCATTTTTGGTGCTTACAATGTTGGCTTCATCGGAGGCGAGCTGTGCTTCAACGTCATAAAGATCAAATTCTGCGGCAGCTCCAGCGGCAACCATGCTCCGCATGCGTTCTACCTGGCGAGCTGTGGCTTGGCGATTAAATTCGGCTACCCGTAAGAATTCCTCTTGGAACAGGACGTTCAAGAATGCCCCGGCAATTGTCAGGATGATACTGTTCTCGGTGACTTGCAGTTGGGCTTCAGCGGAGGCTTGGGCTAATTTCGCTCTCCGCAGGTTGAGGTGATTTTGGAACCCGTTGAACAAGACCATACCGGTGCTCAAACCAAAGCTGTTGGACCGGATGGCAGAGGATTCAACGAATTGGTTCGTGAACGGGTCGATGGTTCGGCCGAAGTTGTAGCCGTGGGATAGATTCGCATTGAGGTTTGGGAGAAATGCCCCTTTTGCAGTTTGTGTGCCTATAGCAGCACTGGCCTCACCAAGTTGACCGAGTTGAATTTGTATGTTGTGCTCAAAAGCATGGTCAAGACATCGCTGCAATGACCAAGCTTGTTGAGCAGCTGACTGTGAGGGGACCGAAGCCACGAATCCGAGCACAAGTGACACAGATAGTGGAATGGCAGGTTTAACAATGCGCATAGACAAAATTAACCTAAAGCAACGGTCTGCAGACGACGTATCAATAATTCGTGACACGAATGCTGATGCGCCGGTTGGCTTGTGCCTCCTGTGGGGTTGACGGATGGGTGTAAATGCGTTGTGATGCGCCTCGTCCCTCCACAGACAGCCGGTTTGGTTTGACTCCGGATGATACAAGGTACTCAAACACAGCTCGTGCCCGGTTGCGACTAGTTCGATTAGGTTCCAAGACGTCTTCGTTGTCGTGTCCGATAATGGCTACAGAAACGGTTGGATTAACTTCAATGAACTTTCGCAGAGCTTGTAAGGCTGGTGCTGAAGTGAAATATAACTCCTCTGTGCCGGGCATGAACTCAACAGCTGGAAGGGCTGTTTCAAGGCCTATAGCCAAAGGCTTTAGCATCATGGTATCTGTAGGCACCTCCGGATCGGCATAGATGAAATCGGCGTACAGCATAAAATTAGGCTCCACACACAAGCGGCTATACCGTCGATAGGGTGCTAATTCAAGTGCGGTGTCTTCTTCCACCTTCAACTGGACTGGTTTTCGGGGATTGAGACCTTCAACAGTTAGCTCGGTTGTTATGAGCTGGGTTGTGCTTTGATTCGCAACGGCCCATCTCTGATTTACTGGTTCTTCTGTTACCGCCTCGCTGTCCAACCACGGACTCCGCTCTACAACGAATTGGGCATTGGCGCCTCCGCTGGACAGCAGCCCAAAGAGCAGCCCAAATATGTGGGCGTAGCGTACGGTAGTCATGTGATTCTTCGGTTAAGAGGCGCTTTTGCGCTTCTTATAAATTACGAAGAATAGAGCAGAAAGCAAAATATATGGGACCGCCATCAAGTACAGAATTCCTCGGTTTAGTCCAGCGCCCAGCCCTCCGTCATCGGCGCTATCCTCAGCGACCGCCTTACACATGACACATTGTCCAGTTGCATTTTCCCACACGCAAAGAGCAAAAAATGCCAGAAAAAGAGGTAGGGTTTTGCGCAACCAATTCATACTAATGCGGATAATAGGGTGAAATCATGAGGTAGACAATGACCCCAGTAGCGGTGACGTACATCCAAATAGGCCAGGTGAATTTAGCGATTTTGCGGTGTTTTTCCAGCTGCATACCCAAACCCCTCGCGTATGTAAAAAGAACAAGTGGAATGATACCGGTGGATAGTATGATATGGGAGATTAGTATAAAAAAGTAGACACTTCGAATCCATCCTTGACCCCCATATTTGGTAGACTCTGTGGTTAAGTGAAAGGCGACATAGCTAAGGAGAAACAGGACACTCAATGCCAAGGCTGTGGAAGTAAAAGCTCGATGGACTTTAATATTCTTGTTGCGGATTGCAATGAATGCCCCAAAAAGGCAGCAGAATGCAGTGCCATTAAAGATGGCATTTAGCTTGGGAAGAACGTATAAGGACTGGCGGGTGGACTCTGACAGGGTTTCAATCGGTGGAATGAGAAATAACAACGCTACGGCTGCAGGAATGACGACTGCCATAATCCAAATGAATCGCCTAACGTTTTTTTCGTTTTTTACCATGGTTTACTCGTTGAGTGCCCAGAGTTGTTCCACAGCATCTAGCAGCTGATCTACTTCATCTGTGTCTGTGCCATCGTAGTACCCACGAATTCGTCCACTGCGATCGATGAGGGCGAAGAGGTCGCTGTGAAAAATACCACCGGCTGCCGTGTCGCTTTCAATGGCAGTTAGGAAGTATCCATTTCGGGCGATATCGTACAGGTCCTCTTTATTGCCGGTCAGCAACTTCCAAATTTCGGGGTCTTGCCCGAGTCTTTCACCGTAGGATTTCAACCGCGATGGCGTATCGTAATCGGGATCGACGGTGTGGCTTACAAGCCTAACCTCGCCTTCCAAGCCTTTGGTCCGAATACCCTCTTGGAGTCGCGCCATCTGGCTCGACATGATGGGACAAATGGTCGGACAGGTTGTGAAGAAAAAGTCAACCACACGCAACTGTGCCGAACAATCGTTATGCGAAAATTCCATGCTGTCTCTATCGATAAAGGCAAACGGCGGCACCGTATGCCCCATTGGACCGAGTACAGGAAGAGGTGGGAGTTTGGCTAATTCCTCAGCGCGTTTCTTCTTAGCGTAGGCCACCTCATCCATCTCTTTTTGGAGCAAGGCAATGTCTTCAACCGCGTCTTTAATGGCATCTTCAGAAGCTGCGTGGTACACCCCGCGTAAGTAGCCTTTGCTATCAACTAGCCAAAGCGTGGCAATGTTGTTGGGATCCGACGGATCCCGTTCTATCATAAAGGATTCCGCGATAATTGCATCAATCTCCGGTTGCTCACCTGTAAGGAATTGCCACTTGCCATCAAATCCATTGTACCTCGTATTTCGCTTGACATACTTCGCGAGTACCTCAGGGGTGTCGTGAACCGCATTGAGCGTAAAACATACTGTTGTGATGTCGTTCTCGTCTCGGTAGCGGAAGTTAGGCCAAAGGAGTTGCTTGGTCACCTGAGCCACGTGTGGCGCATCAGTTGCGAAGAAGGCTGCCAACCAGACCTTTCCGTTTAGTGATTTGGAATGAAAAGACTCACCTAGGTGATTTGTCAATAGAAATGGTTTGACTTGTTGGACACCCTCGTTGAACGTTTCTGTCGTACCTGATTCGGTGAAATACGGGAGGGTATTAAAGTGATGTTCTCCGTGCACCCCCAAAACCATCAGCCCGATTAAGGGTAACCCGAGCATGATACCCAGCAGAACTGAATACTTTTTCAGGATTCTTTTGATAGATGTGTTCACAGGAATTAAACCAGCGAATCAGCAATGAGGTTCAACTCAGTCGGATTTCAAATTCTTCTATCAATGGAAGGTATTGAAGTTTCCTAAGTGTCCGAAACCTTCTGAAATGGCGATGAAAATCAAATATCCGATGAAGAGAATGTATGGCGCAATGATCACTTTTTTCAGGTTGCTTCGCTCCTCGCCTAAATGCATGAAGACCAGAACGATGTATGCGGCTTTTACAACGGTGAGGATTATAAAAGACCACTTGATCATGGTCCAAGTGAAGGTCTCAGCACGTTTGAAGTAGATGCCCATTATGACTTCTACGGTGGTCAGCAGTGTGAGGATACCGGTAACCTTCCAAATGTTCTTACGAATCTTGGCGCCCTCCTCTTCACTGTGGTGTGAGTTGAGTGCATAGCTGTCGTTTACAATAAGATCGTCGCGCTCCATGATTACTGGGTTTGAGGCTAATGCGGATTAAACAAGATAGAAGAAAGTGAAAACAAAGACCCAAACGAGGTCTACGAAGTGCCAGTATAATCCAATTTTCTCCACCATCTCGTAATGCTTGCGGCGCTCGAAAACACCTTTGATCGCCATTATAAAAACGATGATATTGATTACCACACCTGAGAAAACATGAAAACCATGAAAACCAGTAATGAAAAAAAACAGGTTTGCGTAGGATTGCTGTATCGCATATTCGTTGTCGTGCATGTTAGCGCCGAAAGCGAATGTACTGGAGCGGGTATTCCACAATTTCATCGCTTCATCACCACTCACAAATGATTCATTTTCTACGTATTTGTTCAGGGTCAAAGTATTTAGCCCTGCTTCGTGGGAGTGCTCGCCCATTTCGACCAATTTGATGCCTTCATCACTCTGAACCAGAGAAACGTTCGGATTTCCTTCAATCCAAGGCTCAACTAAATGACCGAAGTGATGATCCATAAAGACGGGTTCGCCCTTGGTCAGATTAAAAATCTGTCCATCATCTGCTGTGACTGAGATGTCTTCGGCCAGTAAGAATGCCCCGCCGCTTCCATGTATGTAGTGCGACCATTCCCATGCTTGAGATCCCAGAAAGAAAAATCCACCTAAGATGGTCAGACCAAGCCAGCGAATAACTCCACTTTTATCGTTGCGATGCCCGGCTTCAACTGCTAAAACCATGGTTACAGAAGAAACAATGAGTAGAAAGGTCATAAAAGCCACATAAATGAGTGGATATTCTCCTTCTAATCCAGGAAGTGCTCGGAAGACTTGTTCGCCGATGGGCCAAGCATCCGTGCTGCTTGCCCGCACGAAGCCGTATGCTGTGAGCAGTCCTCCAAATGTCAAGGCATCTGATACGAGGAAATACCACATCATCATTTTACCATAACTAACGCTGAAAGGTGAGCGCCCCCCTCCCCATAGAACTTCTTTTGAAATTGCTTTATGTGCTTCACCTCCCATAGCAGCGCTTTAACTGTAAATTTAATCAAATGCGTGCAACGAAAAACCTTTTTCACACCGCGCTTACAATTCGCGGGGCGAACTCTTTAGCTTTCTCCTAAGTCCTTAGTTAAGGAAGAACAAAAAGGTAAACAGGTATATCCAAAGCGCTCCCATAAAATGCCAGTAAATGCTGAGGGATTGAAGCCGAACAATATCACCAGCGTGTATCGTCCCAAGTGCCACACGAATACTATTAACAACGAGGTAGATAAACCCAAAAATGAGGTGCAAAATATGCACAGCAATCAAGGCCCAAAGGTACCCTCCACCGGAGTTTGACGTACGTGCTACATCTCGCGTGATTGGTTTTATCATTAACTCATCATTCGAAGCGTAGAATTCTTGGCGCTCGGGGCTGTATATGAGAGGCCGGCCGTTTCGTGACACCTCGTAATCTTCGCCGTAAATCGCTCCGCTCGCCATAATGGTCTCGATGCTGTTCCAACGGTAGGCGTTCATACCTGATTCGTGCTCGTTGACTGACCAACCCATTCCTAAATCAGCCATTCCTTGCCAGCCTTCGGCCTGGCTAATGGTGAAACCAATCCCAAATAGCAGTGTGCCTGCTAATGCAACCAAGGTCTTAATCTTATTCCCTGCATCCATATAACGCACGGCCAGCCACAAGGCGATCGAAGAGAGTACCAGTAAGCCGTTGCTTACCCAGAATGGTGTCGTGGGTGTAACGTGTACCCAGTATTGTCCCATATTTGAAACAATGTAGGCGCTGGTAAACCCTGCAAACAACATAACAATCGCGAAGACGATGAAGTACATCAACATCTTTTTTGTTCGCTCTCGAACAGCGGGATCGTGTCCCTCAAAAACGTCGGTTTTGGCAGTTGGGGTCGGGGCCATTTTTATTTAAATTTTATCGAATATATAAGCGATATGGACCATTGGGAGGTAGGCCAACGAGGCAAACATCAATTGACGAGCGTGTTTCCGATCTAAGGTGCGGTAGAGTTTGAAGGCAGGGATTATAAAGCCGATGCCACAAACGATTGCAACAACTAAGGCGGTGTTGCCAACCATGGGAGATCCTGTTGGCAACGCCCACGGGAGTAAAGAAGTAGGAATACAAAATGCGGTGTACATCAAGATTTGCCATGCGCTTTCTTTCGTTCGTCCTGCCCTGAACGGCAGCATGTAGTAACCTGCTTTTCGGTAGTCGTCATGGGCGAGCCAGGCAATGGCCCAAAAGTGCGGAAACTGCCACATGAATTGAACAGCAAATAGAGTTCCAGGTTCGATGCCAAAGTCACCAGAGGCCGCAACGTATCCAATCATGGGCGGAAGTGCACCGGGGAATGCCCCAACAAACACGCTCAGTGTTGAGCGACTCTTCAGTGGTGTGTAGATGAACGCGTAGGTAACCAATGCGGCAATGCCTAAACATCCACTAAGCGTATTCAGCGCAAACAAGCACCCCAAGCCGATGATGCCGGCAAGGGCGCTGTAAAAGATGGCTTGCCGCGGATCCATACGACCAGAAGGAAGTGGGCGTTCGGCGGTACGATCCATCAACCCATCGACGCGCTTTTCGATTACTTGATTGAATCCATTGGATGCACCCGTAAGTAAGTACCCTCCTATGGAAAGAAGTAGGAAGCTTTTTAAATCTAGGCTTTCCACTGCCATGAACCAGCCTAGTATCGCAGACATGACCACGAAGAAGCCGAGCCGTAACTTAAAGAGTGCCGCAATGTCTTTCATCTGCCCATGTTGGGGGGCAAAATTACGCCTGAACTAGGGATAAACTTACCAATTTCGTTCTTCAAGGATGCGGTTTAGCCTGATGCCGCACTCCAATCGCCACCAGTTTTCTATTCTCAGGTCGCCAGCGCTGTGGTTTTGCATGGCACGCACAAAGACTTGCTGTTCGTTCAATCGTGGAATGTCCCGTCCGATATCAAACCACCACAATCGTTGGGTTAAGAGGTCGGTTGCCCCAGCAATGCCACTTCCGGTGTAGATTAGATCTACACCAAAATCTGTCGGTCGTGTGATGTAGGATAGTAAAGGGTTGGACCCAATACTGAACTCCGGTTCTTTATCAAGTTCGACAGCTTCATCCGCGCCCTGTCGGCGAAGGACGATGCCCGCGTGTAGTTTCCATTCACCACTTTCCCAGCGGACATGGGCGCGAGCTTCGATGAAATTGCTGCCCGCTGGGTGCGCTAGTGGCTGTCGGTTGTGTGTCCATCCTTGAGCGGGGGCGGCATGTGAATAGGTGTATGGCCGGATAGCGCAAGCCTCCACCACGGCTCCCCATTCCTTGCGTGGGTGCTGGTATGTAATCGTTCCCAGCAGGCCCCACTTATTGCCCCACCATCTTTCTGGGCTGAACACTTGGCTCACAACCAACTCGTCCAGTAGCATTTGGCCATAAAACTGTAAGGTGTTTTTAGCCCATCGAGGCACCCAGGCAAGTGCCGCGCCGACCATGGCGTTGTCTGCAGAACCAAGCGCGTATTCTGCTGGTCGAAAGGCTACTACTGGCAAGGTGTATACCGGCTCAAATCGGGACGTATATCCGCTGTCATTTGCCAACCAAGTAACAGCACCAAATAGTGTACCTGTCCATCCCGTTCCAATCTCTAAGTCGATGGCATGACTGGCGAGCCAACTTCCACGTTTGTCTACAATTGCTCCTGGGGGGGGCTGGTTGAGCCCAGGAAGATTGAGTGGACTGCCCACGGTCAGGTGTTGTGTGCGCCCAATCATGTGTACGTATGATATTCGATCGGTTTTCAAAACAATCCGGGCAAACGGGAGTGGTGCAGCTTGCCGGTCCAGCCAAAGTGAACGCCATCCCTTGCCCCAGTGGTGTCTTTGGTTTCCGACTTCAAAGGCAAGTGATGGAGTTATAGCGTAGCCAAGTGTGCCCACCATACGGACGAGCGCAATGTCGGCCTCGCTGGGGTTCCAAGCCAAGCCCATGCCGCCCCACGTTCCCCACTGCCAGGCCTCATTCCAATCGTCCTCGTGGACGCCAGCTATGCGCCAGTGATCGGCATGACCGAAGGTGTAAAATTGGTTCTTCGACCAGTCCCATGTCATGCCCAACTGCCATCCTGTTCCACCCGCTGAGGGCCAATTCCAAAATGCCCCACGGTGTATTGCTCCTGGACTATATTGAATCGTGCCGAATCCTTGGATACCTGGTGCTTGGTTCGCTGTATCCGATTTTTGTTCGATTGCGGGCCAGATGCCCGTTGCTTTTGGTGTCCATGCGCCAACATTCCATCGAGGACCGACTAACTCCTGCGCACTCATGGTGCCTTGGTGGGGAATGGCACCGAATATCAAGAAAGACAACAGCAGTATGTCACGGGCTCGATCCATCCCTTACCATACAATTAGGCAACGGCAGACTCTGAGGCCTTATGTTTTTTATTTTGTTCTATTGCATCCTTGAGCAATTCATCTCGTTTTCTGGCCAAATTGTGCTGTCCTTTGGTGCGAATTAAAACAGGCAAAAACCAGAGAAAGCTCAGTGTAAACAAACCAAAAAACATGCCCTCTTCATTCAATTTTGGGAATAGAAGAGGCCTTGCCCAGGAAATGGCTAAAATGCTGAAGCTAAATATGTAAACGAAAATCGACGTTTTGGCGTGGCTCAAAGTGACCATCATGAGCCGATGGTGCAGGTGATTACAGTCGGGGCTGAACGGGCTAATTCCTCGTGCTGCACGCAAGCAAAATACTCGCAATGTGTCAACCAGTGGGTACGCCAGGATGCTCATGGCGATTACGGGTTTTGAAATACCAATCCATGATATTGGGACCAAGTTATCTGGCGTATTGATGACATACGTTGCAAGTGAATATGCCAGCAGGCCGGCCAAAAGCGATCCGCTATCGCCCAAGAAAACCTTTGCTGGAGCGACATTGAACACGAGGAATCCCCCCATGGCCCCGGCAAGGGTGAGCGCGATAATCGCAATGGGCGTTTGTCCGGTGTTTAGAAACCAAAAAGCAAATGCCGACATGGCAATGACAGTGTAGCCTGCGGCCAGACCATCAACCCCATCGATGAGATTAAGCGCATTGACGACAACGATGTAAACGAACAGAGAGAAGACAAGTGATAATGACTCAGGCAACGCTTCTATTCCGAAGAGTCCACCAAATGTATTGATCTTGAAGTCGCCTACGGAAATCAAAATAATGCCGACAACTAGGTGAACCAGTAACTTTTTCGAGGGAGCCATCCCGATGATGTCATCTTTTAAGCCCATCATAAAAATGACAACCGTGCATGACGCCAAAGCACAACCCGCTTGGAACATTTCAGTTGGGGGTGTTGGGCCGAGTGCTAGCCAGAAAAATACATTGATTAAGAGCGCAGCAAAAATTACAACACCACCCATGGCGGGGACGGCTCGTTTGTGAATTTTTCGGGGGTTTTCAGGTAAATCAATGAGCCCCTTCTCTCGTGCCACTTTTATCAGCGTTGGCATACTAAAAAGCACGATGAAAAAAGCGGTTACTGCGACGAGGAACATCATTTGAAGGTCAAGCTAATTTTAAAAACCAACAAAATGTAGAGTGGCTGTGAAAAGTATGATTAGTTCAATGTGGATAAAGACCCCACTGCTGAAATTCAGGTTAGGTTGCCTAATTCCAATGCAAAACTCCGGCATGCACACCCGCTCGGATACTGGCGTAATCTTCGAAGGGGGCGCCTAAGAGCTCAGGACTCTTTTGGCCAATTCCCACCCAAAGACGAAGCGGCCAGATTGGTTGGAGTTCAAAAAAGGCATCCACATTCCATCCCGATGCGAAATTATTGTTTTCAACCATTGTACGTAGCATCCATCGTTCACCAAATCGAATACGGGTTTCGATGTGTGCGCTTTCTCTCCATAGGCTGTGAAGGCTCATTCCAGCGTTGCTTAATTCCGTTTGAATTAGTCCGGAGCTCCCGTCCTCAATCGTATGGCAATCCCGGCAGTGTGAAGATTCGTACTCGGCCCACTCTGCGCGCACCATCCAACGGTCGCCTTGGGCATTGATGCCAATTACACGTGTCAGCGCCTGAATGGAACGGGTGCTTTCGAGCCAAGTCATGGATTGTTGGGCATAAGCGATTAATTGGACTGAGGCTATGCGTTGATGAAATTGAAAGTCTAATCCTGCGACGTGCCGAGTAGGTGTATACATTTCTCCTTCTTCTAATCCAAGGGTTTCCCACCCTCCTGCAGCTTCTTGTTTAACAGTTTCCCAACTGAAATTATAGACCCCCTGCAGGACGATATGAGGCCCAATGCTTTGATGGTGGGCAAAGAACAAGGCTCGGCTTCGCTCTAGGAGCGATTCAGCGGTTTCGCCCGAAATCCCTCGACGGGTGGACATCCAACGGGTGGACCACAAGCTTGTTCGGTGTCTCGCTCCTTGATGAGTCAGCCTTAGGTAAGGTGCCGGTACAGCGTGGCGCGAAAGGAATGCACTCGACCGTCCTGCCCCAATATGTAGGGCGTCAATTCCGGCATCCCACCCCCATACCTCGTGCTGTCGGCCCACCCATCCCCGAGCAAACATGACGTCGAAATAGGCTTCGTCTACGGTGTTGTACCCGCCGTCTTTGCCCAATTTGGAGCGGCCCCAGCCGGGGATTCGATACTGTGTAGCCCAGTGACCGAGTAGAGGCTCCGCAAGCCCTTGGCGTTCAAGGAGCTCACCTCCCAATTGCCACTTGCCCTCTATAATTCCTTGGAATCGCGCTCCGCGTATGTTATCCCACCAGGTTTGGGCTTGTCGAGAGCCACCCTCGGACTTTGTCCGAATCGAACCTATATGAGCTTGCAGCACTGGATCGACTACGATAAGGGTCTGGGTGCGATCGTCATCGGAAAAATCGAATAAGTGATTGTGCAACGTTCGCTTCCACCAAGTGGACGCATCCGATGGCTCGGTCAATTTTGATCGTTGGATCGGGACGAAGCCCGTACTATCTGCGTTTCGCAGTTTCCACCAGGTATCAGTTTGTCCCGACACCATAGCGGGTAAACAAAAAAAGATTACACTGGCCAGATAGAACGGAAGGCTTTGTGTCATGTAAGTGATTCTTTCACTTCAGCGTACACACCTTCAATGCCTTCGCGAAGGCCAATTCGAGCTTTCCACCCGAGCGCTTTGATGCGTTCGATGTTCATGAGTTTTCGAGGCGTCCCATCTGGCATGCTGGCATCCCAATCGAGTTCACCGCTGTAACCGACGATGTCGCAGATCATCTCAGCAAGAGATTTGATACTCAGGTCTTCACCTGTACCCACATTCACCCATTTTTCGCCGTTGTAGGTATCCATTAAATGAACGCAGGCCTCCGCCAGATCGTCTACGTGTAGGAATTCACGCTTAGGTAATCCTGTCCCCCACATCGGCACGCTAGGGTGTCCATGAATCTTGGCGAAATGGATTTTTCGTAACAAGGCAGGTAGGACGTGGCTGGTCTTTAAATCGTAGTTATCGCCGGGACCGTAGAGATTGGTTGGCATGGCGCAGATGAAATTAGCGCCGTATTGATGGCGGTAGGTTTCGCACAATTTGATACCTGCAATCTTCGCCACGGCGTAAGGCTCGTTGGTTGGCTCGAGCGGACCGGTGAGCAGTGAGTCTTCAACCAGTGGTTGTGTGGCCATTTTGGGGTAAATGCAGGACGAGCCAAGGAACAGCAGCTTATTTACTTGATTTGACCAAGCGGCATGAATGACGTTCGCCTCAATCATGAGGTTCTCGTAAAGGAACTGAGCACGAAAGAGATTGTTGGCGTTAATACCTCCTACTTTGGCAGCGGCTAAGTAGACTTGCTGCGGCTTTTCGCGCTTGAAAAAATCCTGCACCGCATGCTGATCAGTCAAATCGAGCTCTGCACGTATCCGCGTTACGATATTCGTAAATCCTTTGGATTGGAGGTTACGGACAATTGCCGATCCGACCATCCCACGGTGCCCTGCTACAAAAATTTTCGTTGATAATTCCGCTCCAGATGTTCCCATGATGCAAAGTAAAAATGAAAACCTCAGTCCGGTTGAATTTGCCGTAACCCATCACCAATAAAGGTAAATGCCAAGACAACACTAATGATTAAAACACCGGGAGCAATGGCTAACCAAGCATGACTTCCAGTGATTAGGTGGTAGTGTTCTTGAATGATATTACCCCAACTTGGGATGGGAATTTGAGCTCCGTAACCGAGAAAGCTCAACCCGGATTCGACAAGGATAGCTGCAGCGAAGTTGGCCGCAGCGATTACAGTGATTGGACCAGTGGCGTTTGGGAGCATGTGCTTTAGCATGACACGTAAATCTGAATAACCTAGGGCTTGTGCTGCTTGTACATACTCCATTTCGCGTAATGTGAAAAATTGCCCGCGTACCACGCGGGCAACATCTACCCACATGGTAAGACCGATTGCTAAGAAAACCTGCCATAAACCCTTGCCAAATGCCATAGTGATGGCGAGGACCATTAGTAGTGTTGGAAGGGTCCAAACAACTTGGATGAACCAACTGATGATGGCATCTACCGTGCCTCCTCGGTAGCCGGCCCATGCCCCGAGTAAGATCCCAATGAAAAGCGAAATCAACACCGCAGTGAAGCCAACGCCGAGACTGATGGCTGTACCCGCCATAAGGCGACTAAGCATGTCTCTGCCGTAACGATCTGTGCCGAGCCAATGGATCTGAGTCGTTCCGTCGGCAATGGACCATTGTGCCCCTGGCGCGAGGAGTGCCCGTTCGAGCAATTGGTCATTGGCGTTGGGGGTGGCATCTGGTCGAAT
>TARA_B100000963_G_scaffold59606_1_pt1 | contig 24624 bp, 13 predicted proteins | sample TARA_B100000963 | Tara Oceans TARA_B100000963 (sample SAMEA2622097) | marine metagenome | biome: marine biome (ENVO:00000447); feature: surface water layer (ENVO:00002042); material: "saline water (ENVO:00002010), including plankton (ENVO:xxxxxxxx)" | depth 5 m | reverse complement strand
CCATAATTTCTTGTCTCACCTTTAGCATAAATAACTCCCTCCAAACCAGTTTTTTGAGGATACAAGCCAGTCATGAGTGAAGACCTTGTTGGAGTGCAGACGGTCCCATTAGAATGGAAATTATCAAATTTTATTCCATTGGTAGCTAAAAAATCTAAATTAGGTGTAAGTATTTCTTTATTTCCGTATGATCCAATACCCCCATAACCAAGATCATCCGACATAATTAGAATTACATTACTATAATTAGATGTTTTAATGTTGCAACCTAAAAACAAAAATATAAATACCGATATTTTAAAAAATTTCATGTCAATTATTTATAAATTCTCTTAAAAGTAAATCTGATCTAGAAAAGAATTGAATTTTTTTTATTTTATTTGTTACTTCAATTGAATTTGTGGATTGAGAGTTATATGACTGATTATCAATTCTATATAGTATCTTTTCATTTCCACTAATCATTTGAATCTTACATTTAAACTCTTTATTTTCCCAATCAATAATTTTTGTATTTTTTTTATCAGCAAATCTGTAGACTTTAATTGAATCGTTGTTTTGAGAAAAAATATTTAAATACTCATTACCGTACTTTAGAGAGACTACACCTCTTGCATTTCCTGGAATATATAAATTTGAGTCATCAAATTTTACAACAGAAAATTTCCTATTTCCACTATTTTTGAGAACAATACCATTAATGGCGTCTATTCTTGCTTGGTTTGGCTCAATACCTAAGTTGTTTCCAACTAATATAAAGTCGTCGTATTCATCCCCATTTAAATTAACTTTTCTAATTCCATATATGGGAGAGTACTGACATTCATCTGGAAGTGGATAGATTTTAAATTTATTATCGCCTAAATTTTCTATTAAGGATGACTTCAAATAGTTTGATGATAAATTTATAGAATTAAAATTGTTAAATTTACTTAATACCTCACTAGATTCGGCCATTCCGTACTTTCTATGAGAATTAAAATATTTTCTTATTTCAGGGTATAGCTTTACTAAATCTTCCCAAACATGATATATATAATTTCTCTTATTTCCAACACTATCATTTGCAAAAAAAGAGATTATTGTTTCAACTGTTCCATTATTATCAAGATCATTTCCAAAAATTGAGATTGGTTTTTGAAAATCTGATTTAAAAAGAGTATTTGTTCCAAAATTTCCAACTAAATAATCTAAATCTCCGTCATTATCAACGTCAGAAGAAGTGATACTGTTCCACCAGCCAGAGTATTTTTGTATACCTGAATCATTTATTTCGTCTAATAAAAGTCCATCATTTTTAAAAAATCTAATATTATCCCACTCGGAAACAACAATTAGATCAATTAAATTGTCATTGTTAAAATCCGTCCACAAAGCGTCATTTACAATACCAAGCGGTTTATTAAGTTTTATCTTAGAATTTGAGTTTTTAAATTTAAGTTCAGAGTTGGATGAAAGGTTTTCTAATAAATAAGAAGATTCTGAATAAGGATATTTAAATGGAATTGGACCTCCACCAACAAATAGATCTATATCACCGTCGTTGTCGTAATCAGCTCCTTTAACACAGGTTGAATTTGAATTTTGAACAGGAACCATTGAGGAATAATCATTAAAATTTCCCATACCATCGTTAAGAAATAGTACATCCTTGTAAAAATTACTTTTTGCTGGGTACTGAGTAGACCCTCTTGCTATGTAAACATCATTGTCACCATCATTTTCAAAATCAAAAATAAAAATACCAGCATCCTCCTCGAGTAGATCATTGTCAGATTTAAAGTTTATATTTTCTTTTCTGAATTCACCTTTTCTATTTTGAAAAAAAATAACTTCCTCTTGTGTAGAATTTGCAGATATAAATAAATCTTCTAAACCATCATTATTTAGATCTGATACTGACAATGACGGACCGTTTTGAGAAAATTTTTTTGGTATTGTGGGCTGAAAATCAAAATCATCGAAATCTTTGTCATAATCTTTATGAATAATTTTACTGCCATTTGAATAATTAACAAAAAGATTTAAGCTATTTTTATTCAACCTGTGTTTTATTGAAGTATTTTTTTTTATAGTATTAGTCTGGTTTAATTCAATATTATAAAATGATTCAGTATTTTCGCCAATCCATTTTACGTGTATTGAATCAATTTTTTCATTTTTCCCTAAACCAAAATGTAAAATTGATTCAGATTGTGACAAATATCCACGTTGATTCGTGTATAATTGTTTTTGCATTTTACCATTGTAAAATAAAATAATTGAGGAACCTATTACGGAAGAATAGTCTCCTGAATTAAGTAACTTTATTCTTGTAAAATTATTTTTTTCTTCATTTTGATTAGAGGTGTTTTCAAGGATAGTTGAAAAATCATTTACATTATTAATAACTAAATCTAAATCTCCATCATTATCTAAATCTCCATACGCAGCACCATGACTGTGTGTTGGGAAATTTAACCCCCAATCATCAGAAACATCCGAAAATTTAGCGTTTTTTTCATTTTTGAAAATAAAATTCCTAACCTTTATTTCAGGTATGTAATTTAGAAGTAATCTATTAGTATAGTATTTTCCTTGACCAGTTCTAAAATCACTGAAATCTTTATCTAAAATATCTTTTGGGAAACCGTTAGAAATAAATAAATCATTCCAACCATCATTATCAAAATCTGCAAATAAGGTGGACCAACTCCAGTCTGTTTCACTAACACCTGAAAACATTCCAACTTCAGAAAAAATTGGTAAACCAGTTTCTCTTTTTATGCCCAGGTTAAGTTGAAGTACATTTCTTAAATATTGATTGGAATAATTATATTTTTCTGTAATTTGTTCTCGTCTGTAATTTGCTTGTCTATTAAAAAGTTTTTTTCTCTTATTATAATATGGTTGCATTTCAGATACAAAAACGTCTAACTTTCCGTCATTATTTATATCAGATATATCTGTACCCATTGAACTCAAACTAAAATGTTTAAAAACATCTCTTGATTTATCGGTAAATGACTTATCCTTGTTATTAATATAAAGTATATCATTACTTAAAAAATCATTTCCTACATATATATCTAACCATCCATCTAAATTAAAATCATTAATTATTACACTATTTGTTTGCCCTTGAATATTGATTCCAGAATTATTTGTAACTTCAATGAATACGGGATGATTCAAACTATCATCCCAAACATTCTCATACAATTTATCAACACTAACAGGGTTTTTATCTTTACTTAAATCCCTGTATATATTTGGATTCATATCTTGAATTTGACTAACACCAATGTATAAATCTAAATCACCGTCGTTATCGAAATCAAAAAAACTTGAATTTGAAGAATATGAATTATCATTTAAGTTGTATTCTTTTGACATTTCTTTAAATACTGGTAATGAGTTATTGTCTAAACCTTGGTTTATATATAAAAGATTTTCTCTTAATTTTTTATTTTTTCTTAGGGTATTACTAATATAAATATCAACCATTCCATCGTTATTGATATCAATAATATTTACACCTGAGGACCAAATTAATTTATTTGGTTTACTTAAATTACACTTTTCAGTTATGTCAGTAAATGTCAAATCTCCATTATTTAGAAATAGTTTATTATCAACTTGATTTCCAGTAAAAAAAACATCAACAAATCCGTCGTTGTTAATATCATGTAAAGCAACACCAGATCCGTTGTAAAAATATTCATACTCAAGAATATTTAATGTATCAGATTCAGTCAAAATATTTGAGAAAAAAATATTTGTAGATTCAGGATTTAATACCTTAAAAAAGGTTTTTTTTTCATTTGAACATGATGTCAATAAAACAAAAATTATTAGTAAAATTCTAAACATAAAAATTATTTCCTTTGCCAAGGAATCGATCCTCCATCCTGAATCTGATTCATTAGCAATTTATTCAATTCACTATAGACCTCTCGTTCTGAATTAATTAAATTATTTTTTTCTTTTGGATCTAAATCTAAATTATAAAGTTCTAAAGAATCAAAGGGGCTGTTTTGAAGCAATTTCCAATTTCCCTTTCTAATGGCACTAATTGTTTTACCTGAGTACTTCATCCCTCCCTCTCTTCTTACAAAATAAATATTTCTATCATTTTTATGACTATTTTTGGGATTATGAAGTTCATCAGCGAAACTTTCACCATCAATATTCAGTTTATCATTACACCCAGCTATTTCTAAAATTGTTGGGTATAAATCCATAGTTAAAATGGTTTTATTTGAAGAAATATTTTTTTTTATATTTTTTTCCCAACTAATAACAGTCGGAACTTTCAAACCTCCCTCATAAACACTTTGTTTACCATCTCTTAATGGTCCATTGTTTGCTTTACTTGGGTTGTGACCTCCATTGTCACTAGTGAAAATTATTAATGTATTTTCAAATTGATTTGTTTCCTTTAATGAATTTATAACTCTACCTATTCCATAATCCATGTGTTCAATAAAAGCAACTAAATTTGCCCTAACACTATCAATATCTTTCTCTCTTTTCATTACCTTTTCTAAGTGATTTTTTGGAGGTTGAACTGGAAAATGAGGTGCATTATATGCTAAATACAAAAAAAATGGTTTATTTGAATTTTTTTTTGATTTTATATATTCAATTGACCAATCTGTAAATAAATCCGTTGCATGACCTTTCACCTCAATAATTTTGTCATTTAAGCGCATATAATTAATGCCATGTCTTTTATGATCCCAATAATCATCCATCATATCACCCAACCATCCGTGAAAAAAATCAAATCCACGTTCATTTGGAGTGTTTGGACTCTCTAATCCTAGGTGCCACTTCCCAATTAAAGCTGTCTCGTAATTCAATGTATTCAACCTCTCGGGTAGTAATAAAACATCATTTCTTAAAAATCCCCAATTATTATCTTTATAGGTTCTAATAACACCAGGAACTCCGGCTTTGTCTGGATATAGGCCTGTCATTAAAGAGGCTCTAGTTGGAGAGCACACGGGAGAATTAGCATAAAAATTGTCAAATCTTATTCCATTTTTTTTAATTTCGTCAATATTAGGTGTTTTTATGTCAGTTGTACCATAATAAGAAACATCATGATAACCTTGGTCATCAGACATAATTAATAAAATATTTGGTTTATTAATTGTTGATTTATTGCAAGACAACAAAAGGGATATTAATAATAAAAAAGAAACTCTAAAGAACATCTTTTATCTAGCAATTAATTGATCTGGTGTTGATCCTTCCACATCTATCAAATGGTTTTCGATTGATTCAAGCATTTCAACAACCTTATTTTGGCTACTTTCAGAAATATCATATTTTTCAGAGAAATCATTATTTAAATCATATAATTCTGGTTTTTGTAGAATAATTGTTGGATTACCATAGTTTACAGGTTTTCTCTGCTTTATGTGTAATTTCAGATTATTTTTTCGATAAGCATGAAGCTCTGCAAATCCCCAATAAAAGAATTCTTTCCTTGGGCTTGGCTCCATATTTATTAATACTTTTGAAAGATCATAACCATCCATTTTTCTATCTTTAGGGATATCAATGTTAGCTAGGCTGGAAAAAGTATTTATAATATCTAATGTTGAACCCATTTCATTAACTACACCCTTTTTAACAATACCTGGACCCCAAAATATTGTTGGAACTCTTTGACCTCCTTCAAACGTAGTACCTTTGCCTGCTCTTAGAGGTCCGGCTGATCCTCCATGTTTTTCAAACCTTAGCCAAGGGCCGTTATCTGAGCTAAACAAAACAATAGTATTTTTGTCAAGATTATTTTCTTTAAGTGCCTTTATGACCTGACCAACACTCCAGTCAATTTCCTCAATAACATCTGAATATAGCCCCCCTTTACTTTTACCTTCAAAATCCTCAGATACATATAGGGGAATATGAGGCATGCTGTGAGCTAAATACAAAAAGAATGGACTATTCTTGTTATTGGTAATAAATTCAACAGCTTTTTCAGTGTAACGTTTTGTTATTGTTTTTTGATTAGCTGGTCGTTCAATAACTTTTTTATTGGCCATTAACGGGACTTGAAATACATTAACATTAGGTTCATAATTTGGATCAATCATTGCTTTTCGAAAATAAATTTGCATGCTTTCAGCATTAAAATTTTCTTTAAAATGTTGAGGAGATTGATTCTTACTGTCCATATCATTAGAATATGGTATTCCATAATATGAATCAAATCCTTGAGACATTGGTAAAAATTCTGGTAAATGTCCTAAATGCCATTTTCCAATTGCAGCTGTTTTATATTTTTTTTTCTTTAACTGTTCTGCTATTGTTATTTCCTCAGATTTTAATCCTTTTTTTGAAAATGGAAACAAAACAGGTAGTTTTGAAGATGTCATACCAGACCTTATAGGATATCTTCCCGTTAAAAGCGCAGCTCTACTGGGAGTACAAACGGGGTCAGCTACATAAAACTGTGTCCATTTTTGTCCCTCATGGGCCATATTATCTAAGTTTGGCGTGTTAATAATTGGATTGCCAAAAACACCAAGATCACCATAACCCAAATCATCGCAAAAAATTATTACAAAATTTAAATCATTTTTTTCTTGGGCAAAAAAATAGTTTGTATTTAGAAACGCAACAAATAGAAAAACAACAAATTTTCTCATATTAATTAATTTTTATTTTAAAAAAACCTCCAATCATATAAAAATATGAAGGGAGGTTGGATTGAACAAAATATTTATATCAAAATATGTTTAATCACTATTTAATATCCAGGATTTTGAGTCATTTCCTTATTAGCGTCCAATTCAGCTAATGGTATTGGAAATAATCTATGAAAATCCTGCGCCGGTCTGCCTTTTGATTGAGCGGTAGAAATAAAAACACCATTTCTAATAGCATCCTCTCTTATTTTTCCTTCAAAAAAGAATTCTCTTCTTCTCTCTTCCATAATAAAAGATTTTAATGACTCTTTGGTTGAGTAGTTGGCTAAAATAATGGACGAAGCTCCTGCTCTTGTTCTTATTTGGTTTATCAAATCTACTACCTCTTGAGATGGTCCACTGGTTTCGTTCAAAGCTTCAGCTCTATGCATTAGAACGTCAGCATATCTTACGTGTGCATAATCATTATTATTACTAAATGCTCCTGACGCATTCGGATCAATTGGATACTTTAACATAACACTTTCATCTTTACCATACCCAACAATAGATTCTCCAGTATTACTAGTATATGACCTTATCATGTGGACACTACCCCTTACATCATTTGGTTCAAAAAGATCCATAAAGTAGTCTCTTCCATAAACCACTGCTGCACATGTTCCCTGATTATCAGGTCTAGGATAATCTCTTGGTAAAGTAATGCAAATTAACCACTTACCTTGGGCAGTTCCAGACTTAACTACAGGATAAATTATTTCTTTATTTCCTTCGTTATCAGCGGCAAAAACTGCAGTATAATTAGGGTCTAATTCATATTTACCTAAATCCATGATCTGCTTACTCAAGGGTAAAGCTTTTGCATACTGTTTAGAATTCATATAAAATCTTAGCAAAGAACCCATAGCCATACCCTTATCAAATCTTCCCCAATCTGACTGACTATCAGGTAATAATTGTATAGCTGCTAAAAATTCATCTTCAATGAATTTTTCCATTTCAGACTGAGATGCTCTAGGATTAATTAATGTTTCTGTAGTTTCCGTTATAAGTGGTCCCGGACCGTAAAAAGCCAAAATTTCCTGATAAGCTGAGGCTCTTAAAGCCCTTGATTCTCCCTCCATTTTACTTTTAAAATCTGCAGGAAAATCATCAGATAAATTTTTTAATACAATATTTGCATCTCTAATTGATCTATATAAATCAACCCATACATCTGGAACAAAAAAAGACGAAGAAGTCCAAGAAAAGAAAGTTAAAGGCTCAGCAGTCCTTTCCTCCCAACTTCCACTTCTACCCCATGTGTCTTGAAATGGTAAATCAGCTGCAAAATACCTTTGTCCTGCATGACTGTTATTCATTTGTGAGTATGAGGAAAATAGTAATGTCTCGATTCCATCCTGAGATGTTAAATAATTACTCGCTCCAAGCTGAGAGAATATTTCCTCTTCAACTGCATTATCACAACTTATCGTTGCACCAAGTAAGATTAAACTTAAGAATTTTAAAAATTTTATTTTCATATTTTTCATAATTTATATTTTATTAAAATGACGCTGTTAAAGAAAAAATTATAGATTTCGCTGTTGGATATGATGATATATCAGCACTATTATTTTGTGCACCAGCAAACCTATTTGATTCTGGATCCCAACCAGTATAGTCTGTAACAGTTAATAAATTATCTGCGATTATACCAAGCTGCAAAGATTTCAAAAAGTCAATATTATTAACAGGTACGTTGTAATTTAATGATAAAGTTTTTAATCTCCAAAATGAAGCATCTTCAACGGATAAATTATTTACTTTACTTCCTCCATAACTTGAAGTTAAAACTCCTGATGGCCATTTAGTATTTGTATTTTCAGGAGTCCATCTGTTAAGACCATGAAGTGCAAATAAATTTCTTCTATAATTTAATGGATAAAGACTTTCTAATGCATTAACATTTAATAAGTATTTTCCTTGTTGACCATAGATAAAAACATTTAATGACCAATTTTTATAATTAATTGTATTATTTAAACCCCAAGTGTAGTCTGGAAATTGACTCCCTAAAGATACTCTATCGGCAGGGTTTATTGTTCCATCACCATTTTGATCAATCCATTTAGGTGCTCCAGGCCTGGAATTTGGGGTAGCCGAGGCTGCAACCTCGGAGGCATTTTGCAATAAACCGTTCATTTTATACCCGTAATACTCTCCAATGGCCCATCCAGGTTTTAAAACTGCTGTATTTCCAACAGCCTCAATATTTCCGATACTGATTTCTTGGAGTTCACCTAAACTAACAACCTCATTATTTGCTGTTGTAATATTAAATGAAGCGTTCCAGGTTAAATCTTGTTGATTTATAATTCCCACCCCAAGTAATAATTCAAGACCGCTATTTTTAACACTTCCTACATTTTGTAATACATTAGCAAAACCAGATGATGTTGGTAATGGTAGTGCAAGTAATAGATCCTTAGTGTCTTTCCTGTAATAATCGATACTACCATTAAACCTGTTATCCATAATTCCAAAATCAACACCAAAATTCAGTTGTTCAGTTGTTTCCCACTTCAAGTCAGGATTTGCAACCCTAGAAGGGGCAATAGCAGTGTAAGGACTGTTATTAAAAGTTGCGTTACCTCCACTACCATAGGTTTGCTGTGATGCCGCTATTCCTACTGCCTCGTTACCAGTCTGGCCCCAACTTGTTCTTACTTTTAATTGATTAAAATAATCAGGAATAAAATCTTCCTCATGAAGTTTATAACCTACTGCAGCAGCAGGAAAAATTCCGTATTTATTATTTAATCCAAACTTTGATGACCCGTCTCTTCTAACAGTTGCAGTTACTAATAACTTGTCTGCATATGAATAATTTACTCTACCAATGTATGAAAACAAAGATGAAACTGTTTTATCGCTAAATACATCATCCTTTTCACCATTCCCAAGTGCAACATTGTCAGTGAAAGTTCCTTTTGCAACAAAATCCTCAGTTCTAATCTGCATAGTACGTCTTTGAAAATCTTGATATGTTATACCACCTAAAATATTAATATTATTCATATCGTTTATTTTTTTATCATATGTCACAGTCCATTCAAATAGATTATTAATTGCATTTAATGAGGAAATACCTGCTACCTCATTTCTAGAAAAACCAGTTGAAGTAAAAGTATTAAGGTGTGAATCAGCTCTCACATTAGTTATATCTGTACCGGCATTAATTTTTGTTGTCAGCCCATCAAAAACCTCGTAATTTAAATTTACGTTAGTCATAATCCTGTTTGTAATTGCACCTTTCGTATTACCCTCTAATACTGCTAAAGGATTATTAATATTAAATAAATTTGAATTAAAATATGGTCTTAGAGGGTCATCTACAGGATTTAAAATTGGTGCAGTGGGATCGTAAAGCATGGATACATTAACAGGACCAGCCACCTCATTATTTCTTGAGGTTTCAATGCTAGGATTGTCATCCAGTCTACTAACTGACATATTTAAATCAAAACTAAATTTGTCAGAAACCTTTTGGGATAAATTTAATCTTGCAATATACTTTTGAAGATCAGTATTTTTAACAACTCCCTCATGGCTTGAAAAATTCAAGGAAGCAAAATATCTTGTATTACCATTTTCTGAACCACCAGATGCAGATAAATTATGAGTTTGAATTAGACCATTTCTAAAAACTAGATCTTGCCAATCAGTTCCAGCACCTATTGATGCTTTTTCAGCATCAGTAAAAATTATCCCATTACCAAGATCTGTACTGATACCATTAAAAACTTCCATGTATTGTTGTGCATTTAAAACTTCAATTTTATTTGCAATTGTCTGGGTGCCATAAGTTGTGTTGTATGTAAAACTTGTCTGACCCTTTTTACCTCTTTTAGTAGTTATTAAAACTACACCGTTAGATGCTCTCGCTCCATAAAGAGCAGTAGCAGAGGCATCTTTTAGGATATCAATAGTTTCAATATCATTTGGATTTAATGTATTTAATGGATTTTTAAATGCTTCGTTTCTGTTATTTACAGCTAAACCTGAAACACCCATGCTGGAGGAATTATCAATTATTAAACCATCAACAACATACAATGGCTGGTTCGAAGCAGAAATTGAACTAGAACCTCTAATGTTTACACTCAAACCAGAACCTGGTTCACCGTCATTTTGGCTTATTTGAACCCCACTAACTCGACCTTGAATTAGCTGATCAATGTTAGAAACAATTCCTTCATTGAAATCATCTGAATCTAATGATGACATCGATCCTGTCACATCACTTTTTCTAATAACTCCATAGCCTGTTAAAACTACCTCTTCTAGTTCATTGTCTGATATCATTGTTATAGAGTAAGTATTTTCATTAGTAACTGTTATCTCCTGAGATTGAAAACCAACAAAAGATATTTGTAAAATGTCACCTTCATTGGCATTAATAGTAAAATTACCATCAAAATCAGAAGTTGTTCCGTTATTTGTCCCTTGGACAATAACTGTTGCACCTGGAAGAGGACCGTCTTCACTTGTAATTGAACCAGATAATTGTTTTTGTGAGTATGTATTATTTATGACAAATAATATAAAAATGTAAAACAAAATTGGTTTTAAATTGATTTTAACCATAGGATAATTATTTATTGTTTTAATTAAAATTCTTAAAAAAAAAAACAATAACTATCCTGAGGTATCCTGAAAAAAATATATTTAATTTTAAATATTTAGCATTTTTTTAAATTTATTTTGAATAAATTCATAATTTGACGTTAGTAAATAATTATTATGTACAATAAAAATTTAGTTGATTTTTCAGAAATTAACTTCAAAAGTGGAGTTCCCAAGTACAAACAATTAATAAATCATTCAATAAAAAAAATAAGAAATAATGAATTAAAACCTAATTCAAAGCTACCCTCAATTAATGAATTAAGTTTTGAATACAACTTATCTAGAGATACAGTTGAAAGATCATATAAATATTTAAAAAGTCTTGGACTAATATATTCTGTTAAGGGTCTTGGATATTTTATTGTTAACAAAAACAATCTTAAAAAAATATCATACAGTAAAAAAAATAATTTTAATAAAGAAAAAACTTTGAAAAAATTATTTAATTCTATTGCTCAAAAAAAAATAAAGTCAGTACTTGAAATATATCACAAAGATTTAATTTTAATTGATCCTAATCAGGGTGTGCGTAAAGGTGTGAATGTTAAAATTGAAAGAATAAAAAAATTTTGTGATTTATTTAAAGATATAAATTTCAAAAAACCTGATACATTGCCATTAAATACCCAAATAAAAACTAAGATATATTATTCAGATTATACCTTAAAAAATGTATGGACAACTTTAAGCGCAATTGGTAAATACACAGGAAAAAAAATTAATATTCAAATGCATTTTTACTTTTTATGGAAAAAAAACAGGATAATTAAAGAAATACAATTCTTTGATCCACAATTAATAGATACGGAATTAGATAATAAAGAGATTACTCTATCAAAAATTTGTAAAAGAAACTTGAAACCAATTGCTTGTGAAAGTGACAGCTTAGATAAAGTTGTTAGTGAAATTAATACTAGTAATATTGGAGCATTAGTAGTTGTAAAAAATAATATTCCTGTTGGAGTAATAACCGATGGAGATATCAGGCGAAATATAATTTCAAATATAGATTATTTAAAAACCAAAGCATCTGATATTATGACAAAAAATCCAATTTTAACCAATAAAAATACTTCAAGAAATAAGGGTTTACAATTAATGATAAAAAAATCCATAAATCATTTAATTTTAGTAGACGACAATAATAAATACTTTGGTATAGTTAACTTCTTAAATCTAGTTAAACAAAAAAGTGTAAAAATTAATTATTAATTTTTCTGATTTTAATGTTTTTAAACCACAACGGACTTCCATGATCCTGGAGGACAATAAATCCAGTGTTGTACTTCCCATAATCAGGGTATTCATCCCATTTACCGGAATTTCTTAATTTGTACCATTCATCAGACCAAGGTTTAAAAGAAAAAAGTAAAACATCATTTAACCAATGTTCAACTTTTGATTTTGTGAATAAAATTTTAGATGAATTCCACTGACCTGTAGGATATAAAACCTTATCAATATTGTCAGGTATTGTGTGCATTGCATAGTTAGATCCTGTCATTTGCCAATCTTGAAGTTTTTCTGGCTCCTTCTCACCAAAAGATTCATTATATTTAGTTACGTCATGAATAGTGGTATAATTCTCATCATCAATGATTTGATATTCAGGAGACATTTCATAAGGATTATCATATCCCTCTTGGACATGATAAAATATTCCACTATTTCCTCCAGCAGGAATTTTCCATTCAAGATATAGTTCAAACTCACTAAACTGCTCATTTGAATATAATAAATCTCTACCTCCAACGTAATCCTGCTCAAGTTCAAATTCTTTTCTGTCAAACATTAACATTCCGTCCTTTGCTATCCAACCTGGTGGTATTAGATTAGAATTGTATCCTCTCCACCCCTCAGTTGATTTTCCGTCGAACATTTGAATCCATTCATCTTTATTATTTTTTTTATCACTCTGGCATGAAAGAAAAAATAAAATTGTTAGGAGGAATGTGATTCTCATATTTCTAATATATTAATTAATTTTAATTAATTGACTCAATCTGATTTTTTTTGGTAAGTGGGTTTTTGGTATGATTTAAATGGTTGACCTAATAAATGATAAATACTTGAGTTTTTTCTCTCACTAGGAAATACGTCAACACCGTATTTTATTTTACCTCTATCAATGTAGGAAAATGTACCAAATAATCTATCCCATATTGAAAAAATATTACCATAATTAGTATCAGTGTAAGGTAATCTGTAATGATGATGAATTTTGTGCATGTCAGGTGAAACAATTATATAACTCAATAGTCTATCTATATTTTTTGGTAATTTAATATTTGAATGATTAAATTGGCTAAGAATTACTGAAATTGACTGATATAATAAAATGATTGCAACAGGAACACCACAAATAATCACTCCAATCCATGTAAAGAAAAAACGAATAATACTTTCTAATGGATGGTGTCTATTAGCAGTTGTTGAGTCAACCTTATGGTCAGAATGGTGAACAAGATGAATCATCCAAAGCGGTTTAACCTTATGCTCTACAAAGTGAGCCAAATAGGCCCCTACTAAATCTAAAATCATTATACTTACTGAAATTTTGAAAAATAATGGAACATTAAAAAAATAATTATATAAACTTAGGCTGTTTTCTATTAGATAATCGGAAGTCTCAATCAAAATAAAAGCTAACAAGAAATTTATTAAAATTGTAGTTGATGTAAAGAATAAATTAGGTATAGCGTGTATCCATTTTTTGTAATTAAAATTAAATAAGGGGACAGAATCCTCAATGATCCAAAAAAAAGAAATTCCACCAATTAAAATAACTGATCTTTGAATAGGTGTAATATTTTCAAAAAAATTTATTATCAATTCCATTTTCAATACTAAATTAAAAAAAAAACCTCTATTATTAACGCTTTTAATTTTATGATTAATTATTTTTTTTTAATAATAAGGCTGAAAATATATCCCAAAATAAAACAAGAAATAACACCTGTGGCCGAATACAACAGTAAATGTATAAAATCATAATAACTGACAATTATTTGAATTACAACTGTTATAAAAAAACCTATTAAAACTCCATATGAATTTGCTTTTTTTGTTAAAATACCTAAAAGAAAAACTCCACCTAAGCTTCCGATGACTAAACCTAGAATTTTATTGAATTCGTCCCACAAAGACTTTATTTCGTATGATGCTAACAACCAAGCAAATAAAATCCCAATAAATCCAATTACAAGAGTACTATATTTAGCGCTTTTAAGATCATTTTCTTTCTTACCAAAAAGTCTTTTATGAAAATCATTTAAGTATGATGACGCTCCCGAGTTCATGCTAGAACTTAAACTACTCATTGCTGCTGCAAATATGGATGCTATTAGTAGTCCTGAAACAGAGCTGGGAAGCTGCGTTATTATAAACCAAGGAAAAATTGCATCATCCATTAATATTTTCTGACCAAGTTCATTTGGAAATTGGTTGTAAAAAATATATAATGCAGTTCCAATAAAAAAAAAGATTATTGAGGATGGTACTGACATAATTGCATTAATCCATATACTCTTTTTTGCTTTATTAATATCTGATGTGACTAAATACCTTTGAACTATTGTTTGATCAGTTCCATATGTTGATATATTTGTGAATAGACCTCCTAATAATACAACCCATAAAGTTGGTTGTTTAAGAGAAAAACTAAAGTTAATTATGTTGAATTTATTTTCATCTTTTGCTAGTTTAATTATTTCAAATAATCCTCCATCAATAAAGTCAAATAAGTACAATAATGATACTGCAATTCCAGTTAATAAAACAAAAACTTGAATCACATCTGTCCAAATAACAGCTTCAATACCACCAATAAATGTATAAAATAGGCTAATAAAGCCCATTGTCATTATACAAAAAAAAATATTTAAATCTAAAACTAGGTTTAATACCAATGATGGTAAAAAAAGTACGATTCCAATTCTTCCAATTTGAAAAATGATGAAACAAAAAGCACCAATTAATCTAATTGATATATTAAACCTTTTCTCCAAAAATTCATATGCTGTTGAAATATTTAATTTTCTGTATTTTGGTAAAAAAAAGAAAACTATTATTGGTGTTATTATTAAAATTGAAATATTAAATATAAAGTAAGACCAATCAGTAGCATAAGTTTTAGCTGGGATAGCTAAGAAAGTTATTGGACTAAGAACTGTACCAAAAATACTAAGTCCAGCAGCCCATGATGGAATTCTCTGACCACCATTAAAGTAGTCATTTATAGTTTTTTGTTTTTTTGAAAAAAAAAATCCCAAATAAAATAAAACTAACAAGTATACTATAATGATTATGTATGCTGAAAAATCAAGCATTTTTATCTAGAAGATTAGATTTGATTTTAATTTTCTTAAAGATTTTTCTAATTCTTTAATTTGCTTTTCAGATATTTTCTTTAATGGAGATCTGCAATATCCACAATCAATACCAGTTAGCTTCATTACTTGCTTTCCACCAACTATAGGGCCATAATATTTAAGCACAAGTGAAATTGACTCTAAGGCAACTATACTTTTACTCATTACATCATCAATTTTTTTATTTCTATGACTTTCAATAATAGAGTTAAACAACAATCCCATATAATTATAATTGCTCCCAACAAAAGAATCGACTCCTAGGCTTAATGCAGATAAAAATAATTCATCTTGGCCAAAAAAAATATTCCATTTTCCATTATCAATTTTAAGGCAATCTTTAAGTTCGACTAAATCGTTGTGAGTAAATTTTATTCCTGCAAAATTTTCAATTTTACTTTTTGAAAAATTAATCATTTCAGACATTGAAAAATTTAACCCGGTTACTGAGGGAATATGATAGTAATAAAATGGGATTTTAGGTGCACTATCAGCTATTATTTTACAGAAATCAACAACATCATTTATATCATTGGGTTTTAGAAATACAGGACCAATAGAGCTAGTTCCAAAGGCACCAATTTTTTGTGCATGATTTGCAAGATCTGATGATTGAACAACTGATGTAGTACCTACATGAACAATTATTTTGAAGTCCTCACTTTGATATTTAACCCACTCCTCAGCTATTTTTTTTCTTTCATCATTTGTTAAAAACATTCCTTCTCCGGTAGTTCCACAAATAAATACACCTGATAAACTATCTTTTTTAAGTTTTTTAGCATATGACGAAATTTTATTTAAATCAATTTCCCCACTACTTTTCATTGGTGTATATGGAGCAGCAATTAAACCCTTAATTTTTTTAAACATACCTCAATATAAGTTATTTTTTAATATTATCATTTTAGGGCTAATTGATAGAAAAACAAGTTCTTCATATGGATGTTTGACACCTCTTTCATAAAAAATTCCAATATTTCCATTAGCAAGTCTAGACAAACAAGAATAAGCTGCCGGACCTGGATAAATCAAAACTGAATTTGCCCAAGTTTTGCAATCATCATAGCTAACTTTAACAGTCATATTGGATCTGCCATTTGGAACAGAAGGATTCGAGAAAAGGTGAATGTTATTACCATTATAAAGACCGTAATTAATAATACTTGCCTGACACTTAGATTCTACAAGGCTTAAATCATGTTTAATTTCAGACCAACTTGAACCACCATTATTGCTTACAGCTATTGCTCTACTATTCTTATCATTGTAAGATCTCATATTTATTAAAAGGTTTCCATCCGCAATTTCTACTAATTGACTTTCATTACATCCAGGTTTTATTGATTCACTTATACTCCAAGTTTCACCATTATCATCAGAATAAATACTATGAGCACCATAATTATATGGTCCATTTCTAATATTCCCATTTTTATCATCATAACTGTGATTAGCTGGTACTATCAGTCTACCTTTATGTGATCCATTTTTAATTTGAATACCTATACCAGGACCAGTTGCATACCATCCCCATTCATCGTTAGAGCAGCAATCTGCAATATTTTTTGGCTTTGACCAGGTCAAACCATCATCGTCAGAGTATGAAAGATATGGCACTCTTTCAGAAATACTTGTTTTTTTAATTATTTGAGTTTCATCATCCTTTCCGTTGTTCCATGTCATGAATAACCATATTCTTCCAGTTGTTTCATCTTGAACTGGTGTTGGATTACCACAAGTATTAAATTTATCATCCCAAACAACTCTAGATTTACTCCATGTTTTACCATTATCATAAGACCTTTTAATTAGGACATCAATATTACCTGTATCTCCAGCTTCTCTACCTTCACAAAATGCGAGAACTGTTCCATTTTTTGTTGTTATAATTGATGGAATTCTGTAATTTTTATATTTCCCCTCACCCTGTTTCCAGAGAACGGTTTGATTTACATTTACAGGTATTTCATAAATATTATTAGATAGGTAAATAAGTAGTGATAAAATAAATAAACTCATAAGCAAAAGTTGCGGAGAGACAGGGATTCGAACCCTGGCATCACTTACGTGATGACAGATTAGCAATCTGCTCCATTACCACTCTGGCACCTCTCCTATTAATACAAATTTAGTTTTTATAAATTATTTTGCAACATACAATAAATATAACTTATTTTGGATATTCAACTCGAAGATTATAAACATTAATAAGCTTATTTACAAATACATTTTTAACTTTCTCAATTTCAACTAATGATATATTAGATTCAGAAAATTGTTTGTCAATAAGCTGGTTGTCTATAATATCATTTACAAAAGAACTTAAATATTCGATTGATGGATTTTTAATACTCTTAGATGCAGCCTCGACGGAATCAGCCATCATCAAGATTGCCGTTTCTTTACTAAAAGGTTTAGGTCCATCATATTTGTATTTAGATTCATCAAATGGTTTATTTTTTTCTTCTGCTTTTTTTAAAAAATAATATACTCTTGAGGTTCCATGATGAGTTTGTATGAAGTCAATAACCCTTGATGGAATTTTATTTTTTTTTGCAATTTCAACACCATCTTTAACATGGTTTAAAATTATTTGGGCACTTTTTTCAGGACTTATCCTATCATGTGGGGAATCTTCAGATAATTGATTTTCGGAAAAAAAAAGTGGATTTTTAATTTTACCAATATCGTGATAAAGTGCTCCTACTCTAATCAACAAAACATTTGCGTTTATCTCAATTGCAGCTGCTTCAGCAAGATTTGCAACTTGAATGGAGTGATTAAATGTACCTGGTGCTTTATCTGATAAATCTCTTAATAATTTTGAGTTAGTGTCTGATAATTCTAACAGTGACACATCAGAAACTAAATTAAATATCTTTTCATACAAATAAAGAAGGGGTTGAACAAATAATGTAGCAAGCCCATTAATTATAAATAAGCCAACAGTTAAAAATGATATTTCTGAAAAATTTCCCTCCTGAATAATATGAAATGACATGTAACTTAAAACATAAACTAATACAATTTGAAACACCGAAATAAAGAGGTTGGCTCTTATATATAAATCTGAAACAGATAAGACGGCTACAACACCAACTAAAGACTGTAAAAAAATATATTCAAAACTGTTTGGAACTATAAATCCAAGAAGGAGAAGCGTAACAAAATGGGTGAACAAACCCAATCTAGCGTCAAAAAAAGATTTAATTATTAAAGGTAATATACAAATTGGTGAGGCATAAACATATTTAAGATCAAAATTTAAAATTCCTGTAGTAATTACTATCATTAAAACTATATTGAACAAGACAAAAGTCAATTCCTTATTATTGTTAAAGATTGATTCATAATACTTTTTAATAAACAAAAACAATAAAAGAAATAATATTAATACGAGTAAGGCATAACCAAAAATTACTAAAAATTTATTTTTAGAATTTACAGTATTTAATTCATACTCTTTTTTTAATGAAATTAGTTTTAAATATTTCTCACCCTCAATAATCTCTCCTTGAGAAATTATCAAAGAACCTGAAAGAACTGCACCTCTTGTTGGGGAAATACTTAAAAAAGAATCATTTAAAAACTTTTCACTAAAATTTTCATTTAATACCAAATTTGGTCTTACTATTTCAAAAAAAAGATTCAAATAAAATTCAAATAATTTTTCTAATTCTAATTTATATAATCTTTTTTGTAAATATTTTGATAAATTATCGATATAAAACAATTGATTGAAATCGACTTCATTTTCAAAGTTATTTTTGATTATAGAAATATTGTTCTTTGGGTTAATACTGATTTCATCTGAAAGTACTCCATTGTAATAAATTTCATCTAAAATTTTAAGACCTAGATCAAAATATATTGATCTTTCAGATTTAGGAATATCGTCATAAAAATAATTGTCAAACTTATTTTCATAATCTTCAAAAACATCACTTCTAACTTCATCAACTAGATCAAAATAAATTGTAGAGTTTAATTCAATATTTTTTTTCTCTTGATTAATTTCATCTTCTGTTTTTGATATGGGAAAATCAAAAGGAGCATACAGATTTTCATAATTCCAAATTGCACCTTTTTTTAAATCATATTTAAATTTAGTTTGGGATGGAAAAAAATACAAAACAGTAATAACTGAAAATAAATACAGTGAAATCTTTATAATAATTTGCTTATTTACTTTGTAAAACTGATACATAAATGGACTATAAAATTATTTTTTGAAGTTATGTAAAAACAAAAAATAGAGACTTATTCAGATATAGAAAAATTAATTAAGTAATTCTCTCATCTTTTTGAAACCATCATTATCTCCTAAAACACCATAAATATTCATTAATGTCCTTATGGCTTCTTCATTATTTTTGTTAATTTCAATTAGAGATTTTAGAATTGGCACACATTCCTTAAAAATGCCCTCTCTTTCTAAAGTTAACTTATCATATTTAATATTATCGGCTCTTGAATTTCCAAGCTTGTCCATTTCTTCTCTGATCCTAACATCTTTCTCTAAAATCAAAGCAACTAAATTTAAGTATGAGCTTTCAAATTTAGGTTCAAGTTCAATAGCTTTATTGTAAAATTCAATTGCATTATTTTTTTCTCCTAATTCAGCAGTAACTACACCAAGGTTATAATATAAATTTCCGTTGCTAGGGTCTTTTTCAATAGCCTCAGTAATTAAATTTTTAAATTTTTCTTTGTCACCTGATTCAATATAATAATTAGCTTCTGTGATTATTAAATCCACATCTTCAGGATTTTCATTTCTTGCATCTTTAATTGCAGCAATAGCTTTTTCTTTATCTCCAAGTTGATTATATATCAAAGCTATATTTTTGACAATTTCAGGAAATCTTGAAGGAGTATCATTAGATCGAGGATTTTCATACTCAGGTGTTTTAGACAAAATCTCCATTTCTTCTTTGCTACTTACGGGAACTTCATTGCCTGTGGCTACCTCAGTAATAAAATATTCAGTTATGATACCGGTATATTTTTTTTCTTTTAAAATCAAATAATAATTCAGGGCTCTTTGATAATCATTATCATTTACAGAATTAGAAGCGGCAAAATATAAGTAATCTATATTTTTATCAACGTCCAATAAGTATGCAATGTAAAGTTTATCTACAGAGTCCTTATATTTTTTTTCATTAGAATCAACTATAGCAGAGTTTACACAATCTGCTTTTAAAAGTTCAGCCTCAACTGGATAATCTTTGGATAAAGAAGGAGTATTTTTAACCAACAAAAGCCGATCAAATGCATTTTGAAATTTTTTTAAATTTCTATAAGTCTTAGCTAATAAAAAATTAAACTGACCAATTAATTTAGAATCAGATTCACTAAAAAGATTTTGATTATCTAGTAAAACTTTTTCAACCTCTTCATATTGAGCATTAGAAAAAAGTTTTTTTGCATTTCTTAGTTCTTTTTTTTGGGAAAAAGAAAAAGACACAAAAAGAAACATGTACAAAAAGATTAAGTATCTCATTTTTAAAATTTTACTGCAAAATAAGTAAAATTTTACTCTTCATATGTTTCTTCTCGGTTTATTTTGTCACCTTCTTCTTGATCTTTCATTACTTTAGCTACTGCAGCTATTGCTCCTTCTTCCTTTATTTTTACTAATTTAACTCCTTGAGTTGCCCTTCCCATAACTCTTAAATCTGAAACACTCATTCTAATTGCAACTCCTGATTTCTTTATTATCATTAAATCGTCCTCATCACTAACATTCTTTAGAGCCACAAGATTTCCAGTTTTCTCGGTAATTGATATAGTTTTTACACCTTTTCCTCCCCTATTTGTGATTCTGTAGTCCTCTAAACTTGACCTTTTACCGAATCCATTTTCTGAAACTACTAATATATCTGAGTTAACATCACTTACTGATACCATTCCAACAACCTCATCGGATTGATTTTTTAGTTTAATACCTCTAACTCCAGAAGCTCCCCTTCCTAAGGGTCTAGTTTTATCTTCTTCAAATCTGATTGCTTTTCCTGATTTTACTGCCAAAACAATTTGACTATTTCCGGTTGTCAATTTTGCTTCAAGAAGCTCATCGTCTTCTTTTATATTTATGGCATTTATTCCATTTGATCTTGGTCTAGAGTATTTCTCTAGTGATGTTTTAACAACTTGACCTTTTTTTGTAGCCATAATAACATAGTGACTATTAATGTAATCATTATCCTTAAGGTCTTGAGTATTTATGAAAGCCTTAACTTTATCATCTTGTTCAATATTAATTAAATTTTGAATTGCCCTGCCCTTTGAGGTCTTTGAGCCCTCTGGAATTTCATAAACTCTCATCCAAAAACACTTTCCTTTTTGAGTAAAAAACAACATGTATTGATGATTAGTTCCTACAAATAAGTGTTCCAAAAAATCTTCATTTCTAGTCGTAGTTGCTTTTTGTCCAACTCCACCTCGATTTTGTAGTTTATACTCGGATAGTGATGTTCTTTTAATATAACCTGCATGAGATATAGTTACAACAACTTTTTCGTTGGGTATCATGTCCTCAACACTAAAATTACCTCCAGTGTAATCAATAATAGATCTTCGTTCGTCTCCATATTTATCTTTGACAACCGTGAGTTCCTCTTTAATAATATCCATTCTTAAATCTTTGTTTGACAATATATTTTTGAGTCTTTCTATTGTTTTGTTTAACTCCTCAAATTCATCTCTTAATTTCTCCTGTTCAAGACCTGTTAATTGTCTTAATCTCATTTCTACAATTGCCTTTGCTTGTATTTCTGTAAGTTCAAATTGATCTTGCAAGCTTTTTTTAGCTGATTCAGTATTTTGTGATGATCTAATAAGCTCGATAACTCTGTCAATATTATCAGAAGCTACAATTAATCCTTTTAATATATGCGCCCTTTCCTCTGCCTTTTTTAACTCGTATTTAGATCTTCTTACGACTACGTCGTGTCTATGTTCAACGAAGTTACTTATAAGTTCTTTTAAATTTAACAACTTCGGTCTTCCTTTAACTAAGGCAATACTGTTAACACTAAAAGATGATTGTAATTGAGTGAACTTATAAAGCTTATTTAAAACTATATTGGGTATAGCATCTCTCTTTAGAATGTAAACAATTCTCATTCCTTTTCTGTCAGACTCATCTCTTATTGATGATATCCCCTCAATTTTTTTTTCATTTATTAATTCAGCTGTTTTTCTTATCATATCAGCTTTATTGGTTAAGTAGGGTATTTGATCAACTACAATACATTCTCTGTTATCAATTTCTTCAATTATGGCTCTACCCCTAATAACAACTTTGCCTCTTCCAGTCATAAAGGCCTCTTTAACTCCGTCATAACCATATATTATTCCACCTGTGGGAAAATCTGGAGCTTTAACAACCTTTATCAAATCTTCAATTTCAACATTATTATTACTTATAAAAAGATTAATACCGTCAATAACCTCTGATAAATTGTGAGGTGGAATATTTGTTGCCATACCAACTGCAATTCCAGACGCCCCATTTATTAATAGTGTAGGTATTCTAGTTGGTAAAACGGTAGGTTCATAGATAGTATCATCAAAATTTAATTCTTGATCAACAGTTTCTTTATCAATATCTGCTAAAATATCCTCAGATATTTTTTGCATTCTCGCCTCTGTATATCTCATTGCAGCTGGACTATCACCATCTACAGAACCAAAATTACCTTGGCCGTCTACTAGTAAATACCTTAAACTCCAATCTTGAGCCATTCTAACCATTGCATCATAAACTGATGTGTCGCCGTGGGGGTGATATTTACCCAAAACATCACCAACTATTCTAGCTGATTTCCTGTAGGCTCCTCCAGATCTTATTCCTAACTCATGCATGCCAAATAAAACTCTTCTGTGTACAGGTTTTAATCCATCTCTCACATCTGGCAAAGCACGTGACACAATGACAGACATTGAGTAATCAATGTAGGCAGACTTCATTTCATCCTCAATGTTAATAGGAATAAGCTTTTCGTTATCTAGCATAATTATATATTATATTGCTAAAATATGCATTATAACTATCATTTATTAGGATATATATAGTTTTTGTCACATATTTTATTAACATTATAATTTTAAAAATTTATTAATAAAAAACATTTATCAAACTTTGTAATATTATTTTTTTTTTGTCTATTAGCTTAAATGAATTATTATTTGGAACGATTTTTGAACCAGTCTGAATAAATCTTTGTTATGGATGATAATTTTTCACCTCGAGTTAAAGATGTAATTACTTACAGTAAGGAAGAGGCTTTACGTTTAGGTCATGATTACATTGGTACTGAACATTTGATGCTTGGTATATTGAGGGATGGTGGTGGTAAAGCTATCTCAATTTTAAACTCAATTGAGGTGGATCTTGATAACCTTCGCAAGAAAGTTGAAATTCTAAATCCTGCTATTATTGATTCAACTTCAATAGAAAACTCTAAGAAAAATCTTCACTTAACACGTCAAGCAGAAAGAGCGCTTAAGACAACTTTTTTAGAGGCTAAATTATTTCAAAGTGATTTAATCAACACTGCTCATCTTCTTTTATGTATCCTCAGAAATGAAAATGATCCCACAACAAAACTCTTAATTAATTTAGACATTAATTATGACTTAGTCAAGGAACAATTTAAGCTTATGTTGGCAAACGATTCAGAGTATGAAGACATTTCCTCTTCATCTTCTTTTCCAGATGAAAAGGATTCCAATGACTCTACTAATAAATCAAACCCTTTTACAACTTCTAGTGAATCAGGAAAAAATAAAAAATCTAAAACACCTGTTCTTGACAACTTTGGTAGAGATGTGACTAATCTTGCTGAAAATAACGAGCTTGATCCTGTTGTTGGGAGAGAAAAAGAAATTGAAAGAGTTTCTCAAATTCTTAGTAGAAGAAAAAAAAA